>SDBV01006798.1_pt1 | contig 15753 bp, 30 predicted proteins | sample 2277081 | NCBI WGS metagenome assembly SDBV01 (sample SAMN10402039, study PRJNA504765) | marine sediment metagenome | isolation source: marine sediment core GS10_PC15, 223 cmbsf | place: Arctic Ocean: Southern Knipovich Ridge | collected 2010
GAATGTTGGTAGGAATAAAAGAACTGTATGGGAATTTCCTGAAATGACAATAGATGTGTACTACAAAAATGAACAAAAAATAGAAAATCCTTCTGTTTGGAATATAAATACTAAACCATGTAAGGAAGCACACTTCGCTGTATTCCCACCTGAATTAGTTAAGATACCAATTGAAGCAGGCTGTCCAGAATATATATGTACTAAGTGTGGTAAGCCAAGAGAAAAGATTATTAATAAGAATCCTATAAATGTAAGATCACATAAACTACATAAGGGTAAAGGTAGGGACGCAGCAGACGGTAAGAATCCAGATTCAATGGTGTCAGGGTTTGCGAGAACAGGAGTTCAATTCGAATATGAATATGAACAAGTAGGATATACTGACTGTGGTTGCGGAGCTGAATTTAAACCTGGTATAGTATTAGACATATTTGGTGGTACTAATACGACTGGTCGTGTAGCACGTTCACTAAAAAGAGATTGGATGGCATTTGATGTCTCGGAAGAATATATTAAGATAGGTGAGAAACTAATGACGAAAGAGATTGAATGGGAAAAAAATGAATCGGGAGACGATTTAGGAGATATGATGTTATTATGAAACTTAAATGGAAACATAAACAGACCATAGGAAAAGTAAAGTTAATTGACAAGGAAGTAATTAGGATGTTAAAGATTGGTGCTGAGTTTATACTTACACCATCATATACAGTTTATTATAAGAAGGGTAAAGAATTTAAAATAGAATTTAAACATCTTAGTATAAGATTAAAATCATGAAGCTATTAGTTTGTGGGAGTAGAACAATAGAAGATATTACTTATGTATTTAATTGTATTGAAGAGACAATAGAAGAATACGAAGGAGAAATTACAAAAATTATAGAAGGTGGAGCTGATGGAGTAGATTCATTAGCAGGATTATATGCTGTATCGCATAATCTAGAACATAAAACTACTTATCCAAAGTATAATATACATGGTGATAGAGCTCCACTTATAAGAAATAAAGAAATGGTTGACGAGTGCGATAAAGGTATAGCTATTTGGGATGGCGAATCGACTGGAACTGCACATACCATTAGTTTATTAAAGAAACAAAATAAATTATTAAAGGTGTTTGAATAATGGGTTATTTAAATTTATTAGCGAAGGAATGTCTTGAAATAGCGAGGAAAAATGGATTTTCTCCTCATAAACAAATTGAAAATCTTGAAGATCATAAGTGGTATTTAGCCACAGCAATAACAGGTATACATTCTGAAGCTTCAGAAATGTACGAAGCTCTAAGAGAAAATAGTATTGATAGGATGGCTAAAGAGGGTATTGATGTATTGATTAGAACAATTGAATTCTTATCTTCTCTTAAAGGTGTAGATATTGATAAAGAAATAAGAATAAAAATAGAAATTAATAAAAATCGACCTTTTCGACATGGGAAAATACTATGAGTGAAGGAGACACAATAAAATCAAACGATTACGAATGTTTATGGTGTAAAGGTAAAGAATTTTATATTAAAAATGTTGTATGTGATGGTATATATCTTGACTTATACTGCACAAATAAAGATTGTGGATGCAGACAAACAATAAAAGAGGAAAATTTATGAGTGATGAAATAGATAAATCTGAATGGAAAACTAAAGATCCAAGACTATTTGAATACGATAGTAAGAATGAGATAGTCGATATATTTGTAAGACAAGATCCTAAATGTCCTTTTCCTTTTCACGAAGAAGATTGGTGGCATCAGGGATTTTACATAAAAGGATTTATAATGTTCTTAAATGATTTCTTTGAAAGATATAATATAGATTATAAAGTTATAAACAATGAACTAGATGATTACTTAAAATGAGAGTATTTACTAAGAGTGGACTACAAATAGCCCACAATTTCGAAAGGATTGTTCATGGTGGTCGTGGAGACTATATAGAAATATCTCTTGATGATATAATAGAACTTTCGATAATTGTACCTGAAAATCAGGTGTGGAGATTAGATAATGAAAAAGTATATTATTGGGAATTTAGATCAATGGATATTTCAAATGTTATGATATACTTTCAAAAGAAATTAGTTAAATATGCTGATTATAAAATTGGATTTTGGTACGTAGATCCAGAAGACGTTGTGTTAAAATAAAAGAAGTGATAAAAAAATGATGAATTGGAAAGGTTTTACTGATGTTTGGTGGGTTGAAATAACAGGGATGGACATACGGTCATTAGATTTAAAAATTGAAGCAGGAAATTTTCCTAAAATAAGTTTTAAAGTATGTATGAATCTCTTAATTGAAAAACGATCAGAAGAAGAGTTAGTGAAATTAAAAGAGTTAGTTGATAAGGAAATTCAATGTAGAAAAGAAATGATTCCAAAAAAAGGGTTTAAAGTTGAATTACATTGATAAAATAGATGCAATATCACTCATAATCATAGATGGGAGAATACGCTTTGTCCAGATTGTGGTGCTCCTATGAAGATTGTATTAGGTTATTTACAGAAGTGTAGTGAAAAGCCAGACAAACATTTACTTTGTGATGGTCAATTTTACCTTAGAAGAATAAAAGAAGTGATAGAAAAATGTGTCGAATAATGAGAACTAATGGATAATTTATTCCTCATTGGAATTGCATGTATATTTGGGTGGGTGTTCTTAATTTTAATAGAAATTTATAAAAAAAGATCTCAAAAAAAAGTGAAAGTGATAAAATACCTACCTGTCAAAACATCGACTCAGCTCAGAATTGAAAAAACTCAAAAAAGGTACGCATCTATCCTTAACGGAACAAGAGAAGAGACGAGAAAAATTCAAAAAAAGCCACTAAGTGCAGTTAACCAAGCTAAAATGCGAACAAATGATATAAAATCAATCAAAAAGGAAGTAATAAAATTGGCTCAACAAATGGGAAGTTTCATAAAATCAACAAAGAATCCCAAAAAACCTAAGATAGTTAAATGTTTTAACTGTAATTGGGTTACAACAGAAGAAGTATTAATATGTGAAAATTGTGGAGAAAATTTATAAAATCAAAAAGGAATAATAAAAATGCCTTATATAAAACAAGAAGATAGACCAGATAAGAACGATGTTTATGAAATGATGATCTCAGCTAACGTAGTAGCTAACGGTGATCTGAATTATATTCTATTTAAGTTTTGTAAATATCAAGTAGAACCTTCTTATAATAATTATAAGAATTTCTGTGGTGAATTAAGACAGTGTGCCACAGAGATTGAAAGGAAGATATTAGCTCCTTACGAGGATCAGAAAATCATCGAAAACGGAGATGTCTAATGAGAGATATTATAATAATTGTAAATGAAAAGGAAGAAGAATATAATGAAGATGAAAAAAGTCCTGATGAAGAATGGATGTATGACGATGATGTAAATTCGGGGTTATATTAATGACAAAACTTAACATTGAAGGGTTTAAGAAAGATAAAAGAATGATGGATTTAAATGGTGATTCACTTACAAAAGAACAGGAAGAATGTGATCATGATTTCGGAGATTGTGTTACCGAAATAGTAGAATGTAGTAAGTGTAAGCTTAAAAGTATGATCTGCTATGAACCATCAGAAACAGATTTAATAAAAATAGGTATGGGATGGTGGCAATAAATATGGAAATAGAGAGTGAAATAGATGTCAAACACGTTAAAGATATAATACAGTTTACAAAATCGTGGAATGAAGGCGACAGATTTGAAGGCGACGGAGTGTGGGAACACGATCTCGATTTAGTTCATATTTATGAGAGTGATAGGTCAATCTTTAAAGTATCCGCTAAAGGATATGTAATAAGTTCGGAGTTTAAAAAGAAATGACTGACGAAGATTTGACGTTTGAAGAATGGTCAAGTATGTGGGATAAAATCTTTTACATGTGCGAAAGGAGAAATAATTTTAAAGCTTTAGTAACTTATACATTAAGATATAAACCAAGATGGAATAGAGGACTATAATGCCAGGAACTACAGCAAGGTTTATAAATATTGTTAAGATTACAGAAATAAAAGATATAGATTATATAGTACATCTTATTAATACTTTTAGTGGTGAATCATGGGTTTTTAAAATATATAAAGATTTGTGGGAATCTGCGATGAAAATAAGAAAAATAGACAAATTAAGTATAATTACAAGTAAAGAAGACGAAGAAGCTAAGAATAAAGAAAAAGAAGATAATAAGAAAGAAAAATTATCTAAAGTTGCTAAAGTATATATAGGTGAATTAAATGACTAAGAGAAGCCCATACCCCTGGACTGGTGGGAAGTTTTATGAATTGAAGGAACTGATTCCTAGATTTCCAATTCATAGATGGTACGGTGAAGTCTTTGGTGGTAGTTTTGTATTACTGTTAAATAAGCCTATATCCGAAGAAGAATTTGGTAATGATTTATTTAGTTGTTTAGTGAGTTTCTGGCAAACACTTACGTCTGCTCGGTTAACAAGAAGACTGGTGAAGAAAATGAAGGAGACTTTAGACTCTCGCTATATATATCAAGACTATATGAGAACAGATCCTACAGAATTAAATAAAGTTGATAGGGCTTTTAGGTTTCTTTATCTCACTAAGTGGGGTTTTAGTTCAATGATGGATACTTATTATTCACCATTAAGTCATAAGATAGGTAAGGTTAAAGATTTTATGATGGTATGGAATAATACAGCTAAACAAATGTTTGATTATCATAAAAGAGTTAAAAAGGTTCATTTTATTAATTATGATTTCGCTAAATTTCTTGATAAGATGCATCCGCATCCAGACAAATTTCTCTTTTTAGATCCACCTTATCTAGGTACACATCAATATGATAAGGGATATTATAAAGAGGGTAAGTTTAATCCAGAAAGATATGAAGTAATGAGAGATAAATTAGAAGAACACACTAAGGGGGGAACTAAATGGATGATTACGTGTAATCAAATAAATGAAACTTTTGATAACATGAAGAATATTACGATTGAATTAATAGATAGACGAGCTACTTTAAATCTAAATAAAGAAAGACCGCTTGTCAAATCTAAGATTATTATGAATTATGATGTTAATGAAACTGGTTCTTGTCTTGAAATGGAAGACGAAGAAGAAGGAGATATGATGTTATTTTGATTAGATGTCCTTATTGTAAACGACCAATTACAGCAGGAGCTGTAACCATCACAGGAGATAAGTATAGATGTATACACTGTAATGTGTGGTTTTTAGAAGAAAATGGTAAATTACAACATACAAAGTTCGTGAGTATAAAATGATTGTTGAAGTAAGAAAAGAACAAATAGATGCTAATCTTATTATATTTGACTCTACGTCTTTTCAAGCGTGGGCAAGTGAAGATGGTAAAATGATACTAAATATAATTGCAAACGGTATTAAAAAGATAATTGTTGAGATGTATGAGTAAACTAATAATAGAAGAGTTTTGTGCTGCATTTGCTACAAATCCTAAAGATTGGGAATTCTGGAAAGGGGAGCATAAAATAACTAGTGATAAACTTATAATAGCTGGTCCGAGTAGAATTGTAGGTCTTATTGATTTAAATAAGATTGAGGAAGAAATTGAATGGAAAGCTTATGCGATTAAATCTGAACCTACTAAGAAAATGTGTGGTAATTTTGTCTACGAAGGCGGAATGTACAGTATAGATTTTCTTAGAAGGGCATTCGAATTCTTAGGAGAATCATTTGAAGTAGCACGTATTAGAGAAGCTATAATGTTTAAGTTAAATGAAGATATAGGTTTAGGTTTAGCTGAAAAGATAACAAACGAAGACTTTTACTATGATGACGAAGGAGTTATGTTCATTGAATCTTCATTTGAAGTGGAGAAAGAAGAATGGCGTACAGTCACTAAAGCTAAAGAATTTATTAAATGGACTGATAATGAAGCTAAGAGAAAACATAAGGGACATGGAACAAATATTTGGTGGGAAGAAGTATATAGATGGGAAAAGTTTTTTGAAGAAGAAGAAGACATGGGAGACATGATGTTATTATGAGTGCGATTGAATTAAGAGTAAAGACAGCAAGACGTAAAGTTTTAAAAGAAAGATATTTCAAGCTTATAGATCATAATCCTTTACAATTTGCTCCTATAAGTGATGAGAAGTTTAAATTAGCTCCTCATACTTTAGAGAGAGTTTTAGATATGATAATTAATATATTAGAAAAAGAGTATGATGGTGATATAGTATGGGAAAAGATTATATAAACCTACCGTTCCCCTGGCATAGTAAATCAAAGTTAGGGGATGATGGGTATTGTAAATTCCAGTATTATGATAGATATATAATGAAGAACATTCCAAGGAAACAAAGGTCTGCTGTTGAGGGGACTAATATGCATATGGTTTTTTCTATGTTCTTTAATGATTTAAAATATGAAGATGTTGAACCATTTATTAATGCTGAATCTACTAGTAGAGTTAGTAAGCATCCTTTTAAAAGGTTCATATATGAGAGATGTATGAGATATGTTAAACCTAGTGAACGAGGAAATTTCTTTTATCAAAATGTAATAACTAATTTTGCTTTAATAGAAACAAAACGATTTCTAGAATTATGTAATAGGATAACTGCTAAGAAAGAAATATACAAGCTTTTTGTACCTCTTTATACAGAGCAGAGATTTGAGATACCATCAATTAAATGGTTTGGAACTAGAGATAGAGTAGATGTGTGGGTAGCTGCTAATGGTGCTAAGAAAATTGTAATCATTGATTATAAGACTGGAAGAGTACCTACTAAGGTTAAGCAAGGACCGTTAAATCCTTTAAACCAATTCACTTGGAGTTTACCTCCGAGTAAAATGCAGGAACTACATTTCTATGGTCTTACTTTTCTATTACAAGCTGGATGGCAAATGCCAGAAGAAGTTATAGAGTTCTTAACCGATGAAAAGTGGTGGTTCTATACAAAGGATAACATGACCTATGATGAATCAAAAGAAGTTAAGAAAGCATACCTTAAAAGTCTTAATACTAAAAAGAATAATAGATGGAGATTACATAAAGATGATAGAGTGCTTAAAAAAGGAGATATTCTATTATGTATATATTATTTGGGCGGAGATAAACCATATAAAGTAATGAAAGAATTTAATCTTCTTAGTTATAGGGCAGTTATAAAACATTCTAATGACTTAAGAAGCAGACAATATAATGAAATATACGTAGATCATCCAAGTTTAATATTTGATGAATTTGTGTGTGAGAATTATAAAAGATGTGGAAGAGTAGAAGAATGTAAAGCGAGGTGTAATGAATAATTATAGAATATTTTATTAAACAGTTTATAGAGTGTTGTAATAATTTAAATCTTAAAGGAGCAGAAATTAATTTATTTAATGCTAATGTCGAAGCAGAAAGATTATTACAATCTAAAAGAGAATTACAAATAAAACCAATTAATATAAGGATGTTATTCTAATGAAAATAATGGTAGATTTGGACGGTGTAATTTGGGACATTATGGGTGTTTTTGTTGAAATTCATAATGAAATATTTCAGAGTGATGTAAAGTATGAAGACATAGATGGTTGGTGGTTCTTTCCACAAGACGAATTTGAAACTGTATATCCACGTACATTACCAAGAATAATGGATTATCCAGTTATTGAGCATTACGTTGATACTTATATATATGAATTAAATATGAATCATGATGTAACAATATTGACAGCAGAAGCTAACACAGTAGAAGTTTTGACTAAGAAATTAAAATCTATATATATTGACAAAAAAACTCATTATGATAAAATTATTACTGTAGATCCAAATGAGAATAAGTTAAATTATGAAGCTGATGTTTATATTGATGACAATCCAAATATGGCAGAGAAGATGCATGAACATCCTGATAGGTATTTGCTCCTTTACGACCAACCATGGAATAAGAATTTTGAAGATGATAAGTCTGAGAATGTATGGAGAGTTTTTGGATGGGACGATATTAAGTTAGCAATTAAGTTAATAGAAAGAAAGAATAAAGGTGAGATTAACGGAATTTAATGGTTTAGGTTTAACAGAACCATGTAGTTATTGTAATAGTCATGTTGTTTTAATGAAACAAAACCACTAATATCTATTGTGGAAATTAATAAACTTAAGGAGAGATATAAAGATACTAAACGTGGTGTAGCACACAAGGCAGAATGTGATTGTTGTGGTACATCTACTATTAGATGGGTTGATGAAAAAATTGAATGTAATTATTGTGGTGAATTAGTATAACATTATACTTTGTAGAACACACAGATCCTTATTTACAAACTTTTTATATGTTTACAGCAGAAGAGAAACCTGGATTTGCTAATTATTATATGTGTATGGGAATAGATAGGAAAACCCTACATATAAAAGATTACAACGGTGAAACAGGTATACAGATTCATAAAAGGTTTGTTAAAAATTTAGTTGATATAGAAAAAGAAGAAGCTCGTATTGAAGAGAGATTTTCAAAGGATATTAATGAACGTAGAAGGTTTGAATGGTCTATTGGTCAAATAAGAAAAAATTTAGGTGGTTAAGCTGTATTGGGAAACAGGAGTATCTAGTAGGTTACCTTTCAGAGTTCTGTTTCCGAACAAAAGAGAGGCTTTAGCTGACGTTAACCAATACAAAGGTTATAGTAATATCTATCATAGTATTTATGGATTCAGAGAAACAGAAAACCTATGGGGAGATAGAGAATCACCTAATTATGAAACAGCACACATCGACAAAATTGTACTCGATTTAGATTCTTACATTAAACATAAAGGTGTTCAATACTACACAGAAAATGGTATTGATTCAGTAAGAAAAGTAGAAAAATGGGCTAATAAACTCAACCTCTTAAGACAATATCGGTTTAGTGGTGGTGGTTTTTATGCTATATTTTCAGCTACAGGTCATCCATTAAAACTAAGAGACTTTGAAATTAATTTACAAAATAGACTCGATATTGATATTGATGAATCTACAATAGGGGATACAGCACGTATGATGAGAGTAACAAACTCCTTTAATTTTAAAGATTATAGACGGTGTTATTGTATTCCTCTTAAAATAGAAGAGTTAGATTTGCCTTATGAGAAGATTAAGAAGTTAGCTGAAAGCTCTCGTATAGGTGAAAGGTATATATATGGTACTCAAACATACGATTTTAGTCATGCTAAAATTGATCAAAGTAAAATTAGATTAAAGAAAATTAAGATTGATTTAAAAGAAAACGTCCAAGCTAATGATATACTTAATGATTACGGATGGGAACAAAGTGATTTCTGTGATGCTATTAAAAGGATTTTAAGTAAGGGGCATGTCGGAAATTATCTTAGATACGAACTCATTAAATATTTCAAAACTGTAATACAATTAGACTTAACAGATGCCATGAGAGTATTAGTATCTCTTATAGGAAGGGAAGGTAAGCACTCAGCTTTAGAAAAACAGGCTTGGTACGTATATAGAAGAAATTATGTGTTTAATCCAACAAAAATGCAGGGTCTGGGTTATTGCTCTCCAGATTGTGACAAAAGTTGCATGAGCAAAAGAAATTTATTTAAAAAATTTAGAGAATTGATTACAAATGGAAATTTATTACGTTGATTCAGCAGAAAGAAAGACTGTAGATATTTTTGATAAGCTTAATATGAATTTCAAAAGAGTAAATAATATACTATTCTTTTGTGAGGGCTGTAATAAGATCTACAAAGAGAAACCTAAGATATGTGAATGTGGTTCTGAAAGCTTCGACTCCGAAAAAGTAGCTGATATAAGAGGACCTAATTGGGAGTATGCTATTGAAATTAAAATTGGTGACGATTTATATTCGTCCTTAGATAGTAGAGTTTATATGCAATTAGATGGACTGTCTGGATTCTTAAAAGGAAATATAGCTCTTGTTTTTATAGGAGACTTATTTAAATTAGCAAGGGACAACCCAGACAGAGCTGGTCAATTGCTTTCGATTCCTGCTACGTGTATGCAGTATGGCGTAAGTTGGATTAATGTAAGAACTCTTTTAGAATTTGTTAAACTATTGAGATTTTTCGCTAAAAAAGCAGGAATTTTACCAAAGTTAAGATTAAAAAGAAAACGTATATCAGATTTAATGCCTAAGAGAATGATAATGCTTATTGGGATTAAATACGTAGGAGAAAAGATGGCTTTAGCATTAAGTAAAAGGTATAAGTCTATCTTTGATTTAGCATTAGCTTTACATCAGAATAGAATAAGACCAGGAATGATACCGAAGCTTGGGACAGCTGGGATAAAGAGATTAAAAGAGTGGTTATTGTGAGTGAAGAATATGAAGAAACTGAATCAGAAACTCCTCCGTTTGAAGATATTTTTGAAGCAGTAAATACAATAGAACCTGGCGGAGAATTATGGGAATGGGTAAAGTATTTATCTATTTTACAGAGGCATAAAGCTTTTTTAATTCTTAAAGAGAAATGGGGTATCGGTACAACCGAAATGAAAAAGGATTTTGATCAACATTTTAGACGATCTGGTTTAGATGAAGATCCTTTTTGGTTAAAGATTTATAATGATGTGAGTAAGAAATACGGTGATATAATCAAATCTATGAGTGATTCTAGACAGTTAATGTTAAAAAGAGGTAATATATATACTCCAGATATTAAAGAGTTTATAAAATACTTATCAATAGTATGTGAAAAATATAAAACTGGCTACAGAAATGTAAGAAATGATGTGTTAGAAAAGTTCAGAGATAGTCATTTATTTGACCGAAGTAAATTTTGTTATGATCCTTATATTATTAACTTTAAAAACGGTTATTTTAACGTTAAAAACAGTAGATTTACACCATCAATTAAAAGTAAGAAAGTATTCTTTTATGAAATTCCACATGAATATAAAGAAGATACAGACGATAAAGAGTATACATGCCCTAAATTCTTATCAGCTCTTCAGAAATGGTTAGGAATAAAGAACAAAGTAACTCCTAAAGATATGTTTCAGTTTATGGGATATACTATGAGTATGAATGTAGGACAAAGAAAAGCTTTCCTTATATATGGTGAAACTAAAAGTGGTAAAACTCAATTCCAAGAAATCTTAAAGTATTTAGTAGGTACAGAAAATACGTCAGAAATAGCTCTCCAAATGTTAGGAGACGACAAATTTTCTTCAGCTTCATTAGAATGGAAAATACTTAATTATTTTGATGATCTACCTCAAAAAGGTTTGAACGATGTTAGTTTGTTTAAGATAATAGCTGGTGGGAGTTCTACGATACCAATAAGACGTATGCATAAAGAACCATATTCTTGTGCTAACACAGTGAGTTTATGGTATAATACTAATGTAGTACCTATGACTAAATCAACAGAAGATGACTCATTTTTTAATAGGTGGATTATTGTAAACTTTCCAAACCAATTCGGAGAGAAAAGTCCAGATCCTAATTATGAAGATATACCTTATTTCCATAGAGAAATAACAAGTGATCCAGATGAAGTTCAGGGAATAATACATTATTGTCTTAAAGCTCTTAGATTTCTTTGGAAAGAAAAACACTTTAGAAAAGAATTATCAACAAATAGTCGGAAATTATGGGAGTATGAAAGTGATTTACAATATGCTTTCATAGATAAATATAGTAAACCTGAAGGGAAATGGCTCTGTAAAAGTTTTTATAAGTGGTCTAATATACATAGAAAAACAAGACATCCTTCAAGACGAAGACCTGCTATGACAAGTACAGCTATAAATAAAGATATGGAGACACGTGGTTATGAGAGAAAACGATTTAGTCCTTCACGTGACCATCATCCTAAAGAATATTACTTTAATGATATATCAAAAAATAAAAGGTTTTACAAAGAAAAGGATAGTAAGTTTAAAGAAAAAGCATACAAGACAAGACAAGAATATATAGAGGAACATCCAGATTTTCTTAAAGCGAGTAATGGTGAACCCGAAATACAGTATGAAGATATGGGAGAACTTCATTTCACGGACAAAGATTATAACGATAGGGATAAGTTCAATAACAAAGCTACTAAATTAATTAAAGGAAAGAAAATTTTAAAATAAACGTAAAGATTTAAATAAAAATTATACTAACTATGAGTAAGTGAAAAATAATGGTAGGAAGAAAAACGATAAGTTTAACAGAAAAAGAAATAAAAGATGCTACAATTAAAGTAAAAGCCCAACATGGCTATATACGATTAAAGTTTGTAGCTGAAGAATTAAATGTGTCTTATCCTACATTTCTTAGAGAAAAACTAAGACTTGGATTAGATCCTAAGACAATGGAACTAACTGAGAGAAGCAAGTACTTTGAGAAAACTGAATGGACAGAAGAACAATTCTTTCAGGAATTAGACGATATAGATGAGAAAACTGCTAAGACGATAGGATATAATTACTTTAAATTCAAAATTGATGAATCAATAATTCTTAAACCGATAGGAGATTTACATATTGGTGCTGAGACAACTATTCATAAGGAGATAGGTAGGATTATAAAGTTTTGCCATGATAATCCTAATGTAAAATTAGTATGGGTTGGAGATTATATAGATAACTTTGGTAAGTTTGGTCCAGGTGGGGGTATACATCAACAAGCTATTAGTATTTCTAAACAAAAAGAAATGGCTGAATGGATTGCTATGTATCTTAAAGGTAAAATCCTAGGTGTAATACAAGGTTGTCATGAAGAGTTTTCGTATAGATCAGATGGATTTGATTTTGGAAAGTATTTAGCTAACAAAGCAGATGCGAGATATTTAGGTAAACAAGCAATAATAGAATTAGAAGTAGGCGAAAATACATATAGAGGACTGATTGACCATAATGAACGTTGGTCAAGTACTCTGAATATGTGTCATGGATTAAAACAAACGTGTAGATTCTTTCATGATTTCGATTTTGGAATAGGGGCACATAGGCATGTACCGAATGCAGAGAATACATTTATTAGGGGTAAGATGGTTAAGACTATAAAAGTTTCAAGTTATAAGAAACCAGACCGTTTTATTGAGAAAGTTAAAATACCAGAAGCTCCTATATTATCTCAATGTTTTGTATTCTTAGCAGAAAAACAAGTCCCACATTGGAAAGGAGTAGTCTACTTTGAATATGTAGAACACGCATTAAGGTTTATATAATGCATTTAAATTTAATCAAAACATGCCCAAAAAGGCTAAAATTCAAATGATTTTTAAATTGATAAGGAAAAGTATATTAAAAAAATATGGGGTTTTAAACCCCTAAAAATTTTTTTGCCTTTTTTTCTGGGAGCAGATAAAATTACTGGATTTCAATAGAGTATCAAATGTACCTGCGTCAGACCAAAATCCTTTAACTATCTTACTCAATGTCTTCCCTCTTTTTAGATAAAAATTATTAACGTCAGTGATTTCTAACTCTCCCCTTGCGGAGTATCCCTTCGTTCTTATAATCTCATCTATGACAGTAAAAATATTCTCGTCAAAAAAGTAAAGCCCAGTTACAGCAAGATTAGACTTTGGATATTTAGGCTTCTCTTCTATTGATATTATTCTTCCTTCATCGTTTATCTCAGCTACTCCAAATCGTTCTGGATCTACTACTTTCTTTAAGAATAATTTACATTCGACAAAACTATATCTTCTAAAATGTTCAACATCTTTTTCAAAGGTATCTTCAAATATATTATCTCCTAATATTACAGCTACCTTATATCCTTCTACTATTCTTCGAGTTAAGTTTAAAGCTTCAGCTATTCCACCAGCTCCCTTTTGATATACATAAGTGAATGTAGCATCAAATTCACTACCATTACCTAGTAAGCGAATGAAGTCTCCAACACTCTCTCCTCCAAGTACAATTGAAATATCAGTTATACCAGAGTTAGTAAGTGTTTTAATGACTTTATAAATCATAGGTTCATCATATATGGGGAGTAGATGCTTATTTGTTACCTTCGTCAACGGAGACATACGTGAACCTGTGCCTCCCGCCAGTATTATACCTTTCATTCTTCACACCTATGATATTTTAACCAATGTAAAAATTTGTGTTTTACCTCACACATACACAAACAGCAAACAAAGGCTTTATCATTTTCTACGAGAGAAGAATAAAACTCTTCATCCCAATCTTTATATTTCATCTACATAAACCACCATTGATTTTTCATATACCATTCAACTGTCTTCTTAAATCCTTCTTCAATACTCCACTTAGCTTTCCAACCAGTAGCATGAATCTTATCACAATTCAGAGCATACCGTCTGTCATGACCTGGTCTAATGTCATGGTCTGGTACAAGTTTATAATTATTAGTAGCTCTACCACATAAAAATAATATTCTATGTGCAAGTTCTATATTAGTCATCTCTTCTTCACCAGCTACGTGATATATTTCACCAGCCTTACCTTTATATAAAAGATGCATTATAGCTGAACAATGATCTTCAACGTATAACCACATTCTCCTATGTAGTCCATCCCCGTAAACAGGTAAAAGTTCATCCCTTAAAGATTTCTTTACAAAGACAGGAAATACCTTTTCAACGCCCTGATACTCACCATAGTTATTTTCGGTTCTTGTTATTATTGTATCTATACCATAACTATTATGATATGATAGGACTAATGCGTCTGCTGAAGCTTTAGTCGCTGCATAAGGGTTTGTTGGGTTTAGTCTTGAATCTTCTTTATATGCTCCTTCTAAGATTGAACCATAGACTTCGTCTGTTGAAATTTGAACATATCTATTAGCTGTTCTACTTTTTCTTACTTCTTCTAATATCTTATAAGTCCCTACAATATTACTTTGAATGAAGGGGCTTGGATCTTTAATAGAATAATCAACAAACGTTTTAGCACCAAAATGTACTACAATATCTACATTCTGAAATGCTTCTGTAATATTATCCTTAGCAAAATCTGCATAATACATATTAAATCTTGGATTGTCCCAAGCGTCTTCTAATCTCTTTCTATTCTTAGTATTTGAGTTTCTATTTATTCCAATTATTTCTATATCATCGTAGTTCCTTAGAACGTATCGTACAAAGTGAGAACCGATAAACCCCAAGCAACCAGTTACCAATATTTTTGTCATTATAATTCCTCTTTCATTAATTTTAAATCTTTTATATTATAAATATTATTTTCTGCATCACTTTCTTTTAATTCTTGGTAATATTGTTTACCTCTACTTTCCCACCATTCATCGAAATCTTTATCTCGTTCCTCTTGAGTCATTCCGAAGAGATAATGTTTAAGTTTTTCAATATTTACTTCAAAATACATATTTTTTAATTCGTCCTTCATCATAATTCCTCTTTCATTATTTCTGACCATGTTTTTAGATATTTATCATCTGGAAAATAAGCGTAATAATTATGCACTGAGCCTTTGGTCTCTGTTTGCCATGAAGGTATATGAACTAATTCTTCTATCCTTTTTTGAGAAAAAACTAAATCCGCAAAAGTTTTAGCGTTATAATTGTGTCTAAAAGGACTTCCATAATGACCTAATGATTCTAAAAATACGTCAGCATATGTTATTTCTTTCTTATCAATATCCCATCTTCCCCTACTTACTTCCCATTTCCTACTTGTCTTAGGATATTTTAATACTTCATTAAAAACTTTTTCCCATTCATTATCTAAGTTTTTTAAAGTAAATCTTTTTATAGCGTCTTCTTTAGCACTTTTACCTAATTGTTTACGCCAATTAATATTATTATATAAATCTTTAATCGCTTGAATATAACCTTTTTTATCTTTAACAATAA
>SDBV01006799.1_pt1 | contig 15752 bp, 12 predicted proteins | sample 2277081 | NCBI WGS metagenome assembly SDBV01 (sample SAMN10402039, study PRJNA504765) | marine sediment metagenome | isolation source: marine sediment core GS10_PC15, 223 cmbsf | place: Arctic Ocean: Southern Knipovich Ridge | collected 2010
GCGGGGTGCCGCCCAAGGACGTGGCCAAGAACCTCGGCGTGTCCATTCCGACGCTGTACCGCTGGGTGCCAGCCTCCACGCACGCTTAGCGTGCTTTATTTTCCGTTTTCTGAGACGACCCCTTGGTGGTCGAACAAGGTACGGCCGCGGCCATACATCGCACGCAGCGATGCGAGTTCCGGGGCGTCGATGCCGAGCTCGGTGCCGAGGTGGCGCCACAGCACCGATGGGATGCCGCGAAAGGCGTCGAGCAGACGCCCGCTCATGCGCAGAAAACCGATGTGCAGCGCCAGGCCTAGCTTCAGTCGGTTACCGCGCCGCGCCTCGATCAGTTCGCGCTCGGCAGGGCTAAAGGTAAAGAAGGCTTGCAACTCGAAGGTGCTGATCTCGCGCGGCAGCTCGCGCATGCCCAGGTACGTCGTCTGCCAGCCTTGCATCGCGCGCCTCCATCGGTGGGACGTTCACGATACGCCTCAAAAAAGCGAACAGCAATGTCAGCAGAATCAATGACTTACCACCTGACCCCCGCGCCCTTACTGGCTTTGCGTACCGTCACTTATTGCACTGAAAACGAGTGGACCCCATGCCTGACGTTGCGTCAGTTGCGCCTCCAGCCGCTCCCAGGTCCGGCGGTAGGCATCGCGCGGAAACAGCGCGTCGCGAAACGCAAGTCCCCTGAACGCCTGAGGCTTGCGCTTGAGAGAATCGATGAAGTGACGGTAATCCAGCGCGTGGCGGTTGTCGGCGGCACGGGAGCCTCGCGGCGTACTGTGCACCAGCGCGCCCGACAGATAGCAGTCGAGCCGGTCACCGTAGAGACGCACCTTCAGGCGGTGGCCGATCAGGCGCGACGGCGCGCTGTACAGGATGCCGCGCACGGTGAACGTGCTGCAACGGGTCACGAGCGCCTCTTCCTCGACGAAGTCAGTGGTACGGCGTTCAGGCAAATCCTGCAACTGTGTGCGCTCAATGCGAAACGCCGCGGCGTTGCGCCGGTTCCGGCGCATCACCACCTCACGGATGAATTCATCGTAGGCCGCCCGGTCAGCGAAGTCGCGATGGCCGCGCAGCATCAGGGCCTGGTCGACCGCTTCCTTCAGAAACCGATGCGAGGATTCCACGCTGCCGTTCTCGTGGCCCAGGCCGCGGTTATTGCGCGTGCCCTCCATGCCGTAATGGTCGAGTAACGCCGCATAACGTGTCGTGAAGTCCTCCTGCTCCTGCAAGTTCTTGAAGGCGGCCGACAGGCTGTCAGAGCGATGTTCGTGCGGGCTGCCGCCCGCCTGCCATAGCGCGTTCTGCAATCCCGCAGCGAGGGCCTCGAAACTCTCGCCGCCCTCAACAACGTTCGCATACTCCCAGCGCGAGAACGCCAGTACGAAGTGATACAGCCGGTGGCCGAACGGGGCGCCGCCGATCGTCACGCACAGCTTGCTCATATCGGTGAAGTCCGACAGTCCGCGCACGCCGGGCTGATGCTCCTGGGGGAAGAACACCTCCAGGCTAGGCCCTTCGAGTGCCCGCCACTGGCGAATACGTCGCTCCAGCGTGCGACGCATGCTATCGGGATATCGATCCGGGTGATCATCCTGCAGCTTGCGCAAGATCGTGATGCCCATCAGGTTGGGCGCGTTGCGCAGCAACGGTACGACTTCGCTGTCCCATACGTCGACGAAGGGATCAGGGCGGGTCCGCCATGATTGGCGTGGCTTCTGGGAGGGCAACGTGGCATCGCGCTCGATGCGGCGTGCCGTACGCACGCTGATGCCGGTCTTGGCGGCCGCGACTTCCTGCGGATGGTGTTTGCGCTTGTTCATGTAGAGACGAACCTGTTGGTCGGTAATGCGGGTTCCAGACATGAGCTGACCGCTTTTTATTTAAGCTTCGATCAGCCCATCCTAAAGCCCCGTCGACCTGGCGCCGCCGGTGGTTCGTCGTCTCCGGCGGCTACGCCGCCTCCAACTCCTCACCACCGGCCAAAACAATCGTCAACGACCGGCCAAGACAATTGTCGCCGCCCATTGGGCGGCAATTCGGCCAAAGCAGGCCGAATCAACGATGAAGGTGCCCGATTGCGGAACGCACAGCGGTCCGATCTCGGGCGCATTGCACGAGGTATCATCTCGGGCCTTTAAACAAATCGCCCGTGGTCGCTCGTAATGTCAATGTAAGGAGTAGTCGGTTGCGCCCTCCGATAACTCCGCATACCTACTGTCATGCAGCAAGCTCCGTCACCTCAAATACAACACTTCTCTCAACGCTATCGCTCCGATATCGACGGACTTCGAGCCGTCGCAGTGCTTGCGGTGATTCTTTGCCACGCCGGTTTCAACGCTTTCCGCGGCGGGTTCATCGGGGTTGACGTGTTTTTTACAATCTCTGGATTCGTGGTTGGGACATCAGTTCTCGGCGACTTGTCCCGCGGAACGTTCTCCCTCGCGGACTTTTATGCTAGGCGCGCAAAACGCCTGGCGCCTGCGCTTTACGTGATGCTTGCGGCGATTTTTGTTTTCAGCATTCTATTTTCATTTCCCGAAGACAGTTTTCACCTCGCCAAAAACATACTCGCCGTCGCAACGATGACATCGAATATCTTTTTGTCAAAACAGACGGGATATTTCGATGCGACTGCAGAGGACCAGCCATTGCTGCACACGTGGTCGCTTTCGGTTGAAGAGCAGTTCTATCTCTGCCTCCCGATAGTTCTCGCCTTGTTTTACCGGAAGCGCAGAAGCTGGCTCGTTCCGTCGTTACTGCTGGCAACGGCGATTTCGTTCGTCTGGGCGGTAATCGAGTCCCGACACGGCTCGGCAGCGACCTATTATTTCGCGCATCTGAGAGCTTTCGAATTCCTGATCGGGACGTGGCTCGCTATGATCGAAGCCAATCGACAGGTATCGCAATCTTCCGCTTTCGACGTGCTCTCGCTCCTCGGCGTGGCGATCGTTCTCGCCGGCATTTTCGGTGTCAGCAAGACCTCGCAGTTTCCCGGTGTGGGTGCCCTCGTCCCTTGCGGCGGCGCATTGCTCACGATCGCCGCAGGCCGGCGCTCGCGCGCTTCCAATGCGTTGCTGGGCAACCGGATCATGGTGCTGATTGGAAAAGTCTCCTACCCGCTATATCTGTGGCATTGGCCCGTGTTTTTTGCGCTGCGTCGACTGGACCTCAGTACCTCGCGAAACTACATTCTGGCGATTGTCGGGAGCCTTTGTGCTTCCTGGTTGACCTACCGTTATCTTGAGCGGCGTGCTCGCGAGTCGAAGCTATCATCGAGGTCGGCGATTCTCTACTTCCTCGCCGCTCCACTCCTGATCGCTGGCGCGATCGCGGCGACCGGCAAGCTTACGAATGGTTTTCTGTTCGCGTACCCCGCGAAGATCCGTAGCGACGTTCATTGGTCCGGAGAGGCACTGTTCGGTATGCCTCGAGGCAAAGCGTGCTGGTCCAAGGTCGACGTCACTGCGGAGTCGGCCTGTCGCTTGGGCGCGGCTGCTTCAATAAACAAGGCGATCTTGTGGGGCGATTCGCATGCCTATCACCTGGTTTATTTTTTCGATCAGTTGGGGAAGCAATACGACCTCGAGGTTCACGACGTTGCGCTGACGCTCTGTCCGCCAATCGAGCGGGAGCCCGCGCTTCCGGGCGATCCGGCCTTGACGGACGATCATTTGAAGTGTGTAGCGCACGACAAGGCGGTCATGTCGTACGTGTTGTCACACCCCGACATCAAAACGGTGTTTATGGCTGCGGCCTGGCAAAACTATCAGAATCTCTCGGCCAATCGCGATTCTGGTCCGAATGGCCATGGATTCACGCCATATCAATTCGACGATGAACTCGCTTCGACGATCGGCAAGCTGACCGGTGCCGGCAAACACGTCATCTTGATGGACGACGTGCCGACGATTCCGATGAACCTGATCAACTGCGACTTCAAGAACGACCTGTTCATCCCCATACATAAACAAGCTTGTGAGTTTGACGCGTCTCGGGCGAAGGATGAACATGCGCCAGTTGCAGCCATGCTCAATAAACTCAAGTCAAAGTATCCGCAGATCGACATCGTTCATACGCATGACGTGCCGTGTTCGGATACAAAATGCATGCTCGATTTTGACGGACTGCCGATGTACCGGTACGACGACTATCACCATCTGAGCGTTGCAGGAAGCACGCTTCTGTATCCGCATTACTTAAAGAAACATTCGGGCGAACTCGACCGGATTCTGCTCCACAAATAAGGGCTACCCCCGGGCAAACTGAGCTCGGCGGAGGCGAGTTCGATCGTAAGCGGCAGCTCAGTACTGTCACCTTTCGGCGTATTGGCGCCGGGCATTTTCGCCGTAATGGCGCCACTGGAAACGGTGAATTCGAGGGTTCGAACGGGGATCAAGATTGCTTGATTTTGCCCTCTTTTGCAAGCGGGGTTTTGAGGGTTTCGGTACTGGTTTGCAGTCCGCGATAACTCTCGCCGTCGAGGATGATTTTGTGGGCACCGTGGCGCAAGCGATCAAGTGTTGCCGCACCGATCATCTTGTTACCCGGGAACGCTTCGCCCCATTCTGGAAAGTCTAAATTTGAGGTCAAGATTGTCGCTGCCCGCTCATAACGTTCGGCGATCAAGTCGTGGAAGTCTTCGTCTTCAGGTGAGCGCAATGGCTTCAGGCCGAAGTCATCAATGATCAGAAGTGGAAGCTTGGCGAGATATTGGAAGCGGCGATCGTAGGTACCCACGGCCGCTGCGTTGCGAAGGCTGGCCAACAGTTGGGTTTGCGTGGAGAACAGGACATCGTGTCCTAAGCGTGCCGCTGCGTGTCCGAGCGCTTGTGCCAGATGGCTTTTTCCAGTGCCGCAAGGCCCGGCAATCAGAACCGCGACTTTCTCGTCAATGAATCTACAGGTGGCAAGGTCATGGATGGCAGCTCGATTCAGGCCTGGCAGCCGATCAAAGTCGAATCCTTCCAGTGTCTTCTGGCTACGGAAGTTGGCGCGCCGCAAGCGCAAGCTCAGTTTCTTGTTGTCGCGGCGAGCGACCTCATCGTGGATCAACAGCGAGAGAAACTCGGTGAAGGCCAGCTTGCGATCGATGGCCTCACGGTTTCGTGCTTCCAGCGAATCGAGGATGCCCGATAAGCGCAATTGCTTGAGCAGCGGAGTCAATTCAGGAATGGGGTGCATGACAGGCCTTATTGGAGAATGGTTTGTGTATTGCGGCAGAAGCGGCCACCTTCGGTGTAGGTGTTGGCAAGCGCATCAAAGGCCTCTAACAGTTCGATCTGGTCCAAACCCTTTTGCAGGATGCTTTTAACCGCCGAGTAATGGGGCGTGCCGTAGTGGTTGGCGCGCGAGCAAGCCGCTTCGAGCCGAATCGCGCCGTATTTCTCTTTGAGCCGCAACACGCCTTGTACCGAGCGCATCTTGATTAAGACTTTGTCTCCGAAGAGCGAGTGGACCAAGGCGTAGCAGGCCGGTCCGATCTGCTCGGCACTTGTCAGACACCACTGCGTATCCTGCAGTTGCCACGCCTGGGCGGCCGATGGCAGGTGATCGTCTACTGTGCAACGTCGGCCTGGGCGAGTAAGACGCACGTGAGCAGCCACTGATTCCTGCTCGCGGTATAGCGTTACCATGGTGTCGGTCGCCTTGAGCCACAGCTCCTGGCCGACCAGGCGATATGGGACCGAGTAAAAGCTTTTCTCGAACTGAACGTGAGCATCACGGTGCACCTTCCCCTTAGCCCAAATCGCGAGCTCCGGCGGCACGTCTGGTAAGCGAATCAGCAAGCTTTGCTCGACCTCTGCGAAGCGCGTCAGCGGCATCTCGCGGGTGGTACCATGAATGCGATTTCCCGCTTCGTTCATCACCCAGTCGTGTATCTGGCGGTTGGCGTCAGTTAGGCCCCGGAACTCGCGTAAAGGCAAGAAGCCTCGCTTCACAAATTTGACGCCCGATTCCACGATTCCCTTTTTTTGCGGGTCTTTCGGCGGGCATGCATCGATCTTAAAACCGTATCCTTCTGCGCATTCACCATAAGCGCGTTGCACCTCGGGCTCGTAATAACACGCCCGGGTGATTGCACACTTGCAGTTGTCGATGATGACCCGGGACGGCACTCCACCGAAGGCCTCAAAGGCTCGCCGATGACATCCCAGCCAGGTCGCTACCGTTTGGTCTCGGACAAACTCGACATACTGGTGGCGTGACCATGCGAGGGTCATGACGAAGAACCATGTCTTATGGATCTCGCCGCTAAGCGCATCGGTCATCAATGGCCCAGCGCCGAAATCAACCTGTGCCGCCTCAGCTGGCTTGAACTCCAGACGAAGCGGAACGTCGGGAGGTTGCAAAGCGTCGAGATGAAGGAGGAAACGATAGACCGACGAGTAGCTGCCGGTATATCCGTGGTTGCGAACAAGCGTGGCGTGGATCGTCGTGCATTGGACGCCGGTTGCTCGCCACTTGGTGATCTGCGCTCGCCACGGCTCTAACGTCGATACGCAGCTCGACGGCGGCGGTGCTTCTTTGCGCGCAAGCAAAGCGGCCATTGCTTGCTCGTCGGGCAAAACCGCTTCCCGCACAAGGCATCCATGCTCGGCGGCAATCTCGCGCACCTGAGCGATCTTCTTGCGCCCCATGGTCTTCGATCGTGCGATGTCCCGGTCAGAATCACCTCGGCGCATTCGCACCAGGATCTGTCGGTATTGGTACATGTCGAACCTCCGATTGGTCATCGGCTTTCTCCCGGCAAAAACGCAGGCAGTCTAGCCGATCAATGAAAGTTCGAACCCTCTGTGCTCGTCGCCCCGGTGGCGCCATTACGCCGAAAAACTGCTGGCGCCTTTACGCCGAAAACGCCGTGGCTCCTTCACGCCGAAAATCCGGTGGCGCCATTACGCCGAAAACGAAATGGCTCCTATACGCCGAAAATTCACAAGTACCGATCGAGCATGCTTAGTCAGGCAGCCCTCAACTCGCTGTGGACTCGAATGCACCATTAGCGTGGTCGTCACGCGTTGAGGCCAAGAGTCACCAGAGTCCGAGCCGAACGGCCGAGTTTCGGTCGGCATTGTGCCGATCGAGGCGCTCGAAGGAAAGGCTGCTATACGTCGATCACAGGCGGCCAAGCCCTCATCGGGACCAGTAGAAATCCACGGGGATAAGCTCGACGGTTCTGGTGCAAATAGGATAGGCGAATCGGTTAGAGTTGTTGGAGCAAAATGAACTGATAACCGGTGATGACCAAACTGAAAAGCCTGAAGGAGTTGTTCGATGGACGCCATTTTGATCGGGAGATCATCATTCTGTGTGTTCGGTGGTACCTGCGCTACAAGCTCAGCCTACGCGATCTGGTCAAGATGATGGCCGAACGGGGTTTGTCGCTCGCTCACACGACAATCCCGCGCTGGGTGAGGCGTTATACGCCCGAATTCGTCAAACGCTGGAACCGTTTTGCTACGCCTGCGGGTCGCTCGTGGCGTGTCGACGAGACCTATCTGAAGATTCGCGGCAGGTGGGTCTACCTGTACCGGGCGGTGGATCGGGCGGGCCAGACGGTGGACTTCATGCTCAGGGCGAGGCGCGACGTAGCCGCGGCCAAAGCCTTTTTAAGCAAGGCTATCAGGCATCAGGGCCAGTCGCCTGAGGCCATCACGCTCGATGGCTACGCGGCCTCGCACCGCGCGGTGCCTGAGATGAAGGCCGATGGGTTGCTGCCTGAAGACACGAAGGTCCGGTCCTATAAATATCTGAACAACTTGATCGAACAGGACCATCGCCACATCAAGTCCAGAACGTACGTGATGCTTGGATTCAAGCGGTTCACGAGCGCCGCGACCACAATTTCAGGTATCGAATTGACACATCGCATTCGCAAGGGCGAGTTTGACCTCACGGAGCTCGGCCGCAAGGAGACTACTGCGCCCGCCGTATGGCATACGGTCCTGTCCACTCGATAAGTTATCCTTTATATCGGCAACTTCTCAACCTGATTTCCTATTTGCACCAGAACCCATTGAGACTGCGCGCCAGCGAGGACGGCAAGAGCGTGCAGTTGGTGGAATGCGACGAGCGAAAGGCCGGAACCCAGCGCGATTACCGGTTCGAGATCACCACGGGCGAACCGATCGCGCTGATTCGCTCGCACGGCATCGAGGTGCCCGAAGAAAATTCGGGCGCTCCCACACATTCCGGGCCATCGCGGTAATCATTTCGACGCGGGCACGCAGATCGCGAAAGCCTGTTGAACAGGTGACGGATTGCAAAGATGAAATTTTGCTAACGTCCGCGCGCGTTCTGCCGAAACGTCATCATGAACACACCAAGACCCTCCGAAGCCGCGATCATCGATGCCGCGATACAAACCCTGAAGTCCCTCTGCTGGATTCGCGGGAAGGGGCTAGACGATCTCGACGACGCGGTGGTGGACAGGCTTCTCTGGAGTTCGTTCGAAGAGTATCTCGGCAGCGGCTCGATTGTCGCCGATACGGCTTGCGCCAGAGGCGCCCTAGCGGAGGCTTTTCGCCCGGCTGATAGGTTGGGTAGCTGTCGTCGCCATCGCTAGCGAATTCGCAGGGTTCATGCGGGACATCTCCCGAATGCCAATGTCGCTCACGGTAGCGCGACATACACATCCAGCGTAACCTCGCGCTTCGCCCATCGACAAAGAGCTAGACGAAAGGGTTTTCTGAAAGGGGCGTAGCCCGGCACCCGAGCAGCCCACGGTTGGTCTACGCACGGACCGCATCCGATTTTCGGTTTGGGGTAGCCGCAGGCTCAGAAGGCACAATGAGATGCCCGCCCCCAATGCGGCCGGTGACGAAATACAGGAAGGTGGATACTCGCAGGCCGACGGCATCAAAGTGCCCAAGATCAGAAATGATACGATTTCCCGTATCTGCCGGTTCTGCCCAATTTCGTCTCGTGGACCTGTGCGGCCCTGCGTCAAGCCGCAGCCGCAATCCGCAATCCGCAATCCGCAATCCGCAATCCGCAATCCGCAATCCGCAATCCGCAATCCGCGAGGAGCATAATCCTATGCGATATGACGAGCCTTTTGCTCGCCTTGTCGCTTCTGCGCCAATGAATGCCCCAGTTCCGATCGCCGTCCTCAATGGCAAGGCACAATGTTTCACGTCAGCTTGAATTGCGCGACTGTCGAACGGAGATCCTCAGCTTGAGTTTTCACTGAGAACGCCGCCGCGGCCACCTGCTCGACGAGCGCTGCATTCTGCTGCGTGACGGTGTCCATCTGGCTGACGGCTTCGCTGACCTGGCTAATTCCCTTGCTCTGTTCGGTCGCCGCCACCGCAATCTCATTCACGATGTCCGTGACATGCTGCACGGACTGCACGATTTCTTGCATCGTCGTTCCTGCCGCACCCACGAATTCAGCACCTGTCTTTACGCGCTGGACGGAGTCCTGAATAAGATCCTTGATCTCTTTAGACGCGGCCGTCGTACGCTGTGCAAGCGACCGGACCTCAGACGCCACTACTGCAAAGCCGCGCCCCTGTTCGCCGGCCCGGGCAGCTTCCACGGCTGCGTTCAGCGCAAGAATGTTCGTCTGGAATGCAATGCTCTCGATTGTGCCGACGATATCGGCGATATGCTCCGAGCTTGTATTGATGCCGCTCATCGTTTCGATGACCTTTTGCACGACGCCCCCCCCGCGCTGGGCGGTTTCCATTGCGGCGGTCGCGACGTGGCTCGCCTGCCGCGCATTGTTGGCATTATGAGTGACCGTCGATGTCAACTCCTCCATGCTGGACGCCGTTTCCTGCAGCGATGCGGCCTGCTCTTCGGTTCGCTGCGAGAGGTCCTGATTACCCGTGGCAATTTCCGATACGGCCGAAACGATCGACTCACTGGATTCGTGAATCGTGCGGATCGTGGCACTGAGTTGCTGCTGCATGCGCTTCATCGAATGGAGCAGGCTGCGATCGTCATTCCTTGTAGTCTCGACAACTACGCTCATATCGTTTTCCGCAATGCAACTGGCGATATGAACGGCGTAGGCGGGGTCTCCGCCCAGCAAGCGCAGAATGCCGCGGTTGATCCAGATCACCACGCCAGCAAGCGCCGCCGCAGCGACGAGCAAGACGGTGAGGCTCAGATACAAAGAAGCGCGAAACGCTGCGTCGATGTCATCGAGGTAGGCACCGGTCTGCAGGATCCAGTTCCACGGGCCGTAGGCTGCCGCATAAGCGACCTTCGGAAATAACCCCGTAGCGCCCGGTTTCGTAAACGAATAACTGACGAACCCACCTCCGTCGCGCTGGACCGCCGCAACGGTATCGTGATACAGCGCGACGCCGTTCGGATCTTTGTAACCATTCACGTTCTTGCCTTGCATTTCCCGATGAAACGGATGCATCAGGATCACCGGTTCGAAATTAAGTAGTGTGAAGTAGCCCGTGCCTCCCTGACCGTAACGCATCGCCGCGACTGCAGCCAGAGCCCGCTCCTTTGCCTGATCCATGCTGATCTTTCCTGCTGCGGCCTCGTCGGCGAATGACTTGACTATCGCAACGGCCAGCTGCGTCGCATGAACGAGGTCCGTTTTTCGTTCTTCATAGCGGATTTCCCGAATTCTGTAAGCGTCGAGAATCGACAAAATAAAGATGAGCACCATGCTCAAGATCAGGGGAAGCCACAGCTTCTGACGAAATGACAATCTCATGGGCGCTCCGTTGGTTGAGTCGTGCATCAACATCTGGTCACTGCGCCGCTTAACGGACAATGGTGCGAAATCTTTAGCGCCGCTCCCGAAAAAATCGACGATTCCGTGCTACGCGTGTTGATTGTTTGACGCCGCGGCTCAACGCATAAATATTTTCTCGGGCAAACGCGGCGCAAACTGGTACGACCACCGCAAAACAAGCAACGCCGGGGCTGCCTAGAAGCCAGCGATGCGTGCGCAGACTGGCGTTTGCGTTTCTCGCTCAACCAGACTCTAATAAAAACTGGTATTACCAGCCTTCGCGTATATGGACACTGCGTAGGAGTTGCTGCAAGAATGCGCCACGCTTGGGGCATTGGGCAACCAGCATCACGTCCCGTTGAAACAGACGGCGTTGCAACAATACCCTCGCCGAAGACGAACATATATCGGCCCCCGGTTCGCCAGACCAGGGACGCACATAGGAGACGCAATGGCAACTTCAGCAGTCGTTCCTCCAGGGGTACTTTTCTCGCAGCCGCTCACGCCGGTCGGGAACTCCCTTCTGCTCTCGTTCCTCGCCGCGGCCGTGCCAATCGCGGTCGCCCTCGTCATGCTCGGCGTGCTTCGCCGTCCGGCATGGCAGGCCTCGTTGGGCGGTTTGATCGCCGGCATTGCAATTGCGACAGGGGTGTGGGGCATGCCCGTTGGCATCGCCCTGAATTCGGTCGCAGCGGGCATGGCGCTCGCGCTGGTACCCGTGATGTGGATCGTGGTCAACGCACTTCTGCTTTATAACATTGCAGTGAAGTCGGGACGCTTCGACCAGTTCCGGCAGTGGATGCTGGACCATCTGCCCGATGACCGGCGTCTTGTGCTACTGGTGGTCGCCTTTTCCTTCGGATGCCTGCTCGAAGGCATCTCGGGCTTTGGCACGCCGGTCGCGATTACGAGCGCGCTTCTAGTCGGCCTCGGCTTTCCGGCGCTCGAAGCACTCACGTTTACACTGATCTTCAATACCGCGCCCGTCGCTTTCGGTGCGCTCGGTGTACCGATTACGGTGCTTGGTGCCGTGACGTCGCTGCCCGCTCCCACGCTTGCCGCAATGGTCGGTCGGCAGTTGCCCCTGTTCGCACTGCTTCTTCCCTTTTACGTGGTCGGCGCCTACGCCGGATTCCGTTCGATCAGGAAACTCTGGCCGGCGCTCCTTGTGTCTGGTGGAAGCTTCGCGCTTGCGCAGTTTCTGACGTCCAACTATCTCGGCTATCAACTGACGGATGTCCTATCGTCGCTGACGTCGCTGGTCGTAACCATTGCCTTCCTGAAGGTTTGGCATCCCGAGCCCGACCCTGAGTTCGCGGTCGTACGCAGCGCAGGCATCGAAAGCAACGGTACGCGCGTCGGTTATGGCGGCTGGCTGCCGTGGATCGTGGTATCCGTGGTGGTCATCTTCTGGGTCCATGCCAACATCGCCTCGATCGGCGACATCAAGGTGCAGTGGCCGGGCTTGCACAATGCTGTCTTCGTGACGCTGTATAACAAGCCTTATGCGGCCGTATGGGACTTCCAGCCGTTGGGAACAGGAACGGCCATTCTGGTTGCCGCGCTGATCACGGCCGCGTGGACCCGCACGGGTGTCGGCAGCTTCTTCGAATGCGTCTTGAAGACGTGGCGTCAGACGCGCATCGCGATTATCACAGTCATGATGATCGTGGGCCTCGCCTACCTGTTGAACTATTCGGGCATGAGCTACACGCTAGGCATCGGCGTCGCATCGACAGGCGCGCTGTTTCCGCTTGTCTCTGCATCGCTTGGCTGGATTGCAGTGTTCCTCTCTGGCAGCGACACATCGGGCAATGCGCTGTTCGGCAATCTTCAGGTGGTGGCCGCACGCCAGGTGGGTCTCGATCCCGTGCTCATGGCCGCGACCAATTCGTCGGGCGGTGTGATGGGAAAGATGATTTCGCCGCAGAACATCGCGACTGGCGTATCGACGACCGAGCTCAAGGGCAAGGAAGGCATCGTGTTTGCACGAACCTTCTGGCATAGCGTATTTCTCACCCTGCTGCTCGGCGTTCTGGTGTTCATGCAGCAACATGTGTTGACATGGATGATCCCGACCCTGCCGCATTGACGCTGGCGTCGAGCGAGGGCCTCATATAGGCGGGGCCTTCGCCCCACCCTACCCTTTGGCCCTCATCGCTGGCAAGATCGAGCCGCACCTACACAGTACCAATATCAATCCCAACCTTCGAGTCGCAACGTCGCGCGCACGAGTCGCTGCTCTTCCTGCTCGATTTCCCGAAGATTTGCACACACGCTTGCGATGTGTTCGGCCGCTGCCTTGCGCGCCTGCTCGGGCAGCTTGCCAGTTACGGCACTGTAGAGGCGCGCGTGCTGGCGGTCGATCACCCGCTTTTGCGGTGCGCGATGATAGAGGTTGTTGACCGATGCAAACACAGAACTCAGCAGGAGATCGGTGAGCGAACTCAACGTATGCACGAGCACTGGGTTATGCGACGCCTCGCAAATTGCGAGGTGAAAAGCGTGATCGAGCCGCGCGTGTTGCGACGCGCTCGCTTCCTCGCCGTGCGCGGCCAGCATTTCGTCGTAGCGCCGCGTGATCAGTACGAAGTCGGCGGCCGTGCCGCGTAATGCCGCGAGTCTTGCCGATTCCGCCTCGAGCATGCCGCGCACTTCGAAGAGATCGTAAAGCGTGCGAGGCTGCGAGCCAAGGAGGTGCATCATCGGCGAGAGGGACGGCTTCGCCGTGAGCCTCGCGACGAAAGACCCCTTGCCGTGCGATGTCTCGATAATGCCGCGCGCACGCAACAGCTTCAGCCCTTCGCGCAACGCGGTACGTGACGCGCCGAGCTTTTCGGTGAGGCGGCGCTCCGAAGGCAATGCCTGCCCGGTCTTGAGCACCCCGTCGACAATAAGTCGTTCGATCCGTTCCGCCACCACGTCGGCGACTTGTCTGGCGTCTTCCTGATCCATTTCGTGCGCTCTTTATCTGGTATGACCAATTTCGTATGCTAACACGCGAGGCGGCCTTTCTCCACGAACTGTCGCTACCGTACAGGCTTTGAGTTGCTTTTGTGTCGCTTGTCATTTTAAAAACTGGTACGACCACCTGCAAACACCGTCGACAGTAGGCTTCGCAGCCGCGACAATCGCGCTAGCGCCAGAGGCCCACAACTGCTACAAGCGGCCACCCTGTCTAGTCTTGTCAGAAAAAGCTGACTGTCGCACGAGGAGACCCCAATGAGCTATCACTATGACGAAAGCGTAGACGGCGCTCTCGCGACGCATGACAAAAGTCGCGTTGTCAAGCATCTGCAATCGCTGATTCCCGATCTGGAGGTGTTGCACGAACAGGAAGACCTGCGCCCGTTCGAATGCGACGGGCTCGCCGCTTATCGCACGACGCCTATGCTCGTCGCGCTGCCCCAGAACGTCGATCAGGTGCAAACACTGCTCAAATTCGCAAGCGAGTGGAAGATTCCGGTCGTTGCGCGCGGCGCGGGCACTGGATTGTCGGGCGGCGCATTGCCGCTCGAGAAAGGCATTCTGCTCGTGATGGCGCGCTTCAATCGAATCCTCGAAGTCGATCCCGAGGCGGGCATTGCGCGCGTGCAGCCCGGCGTGCGCAACCTCGCGATATCGCAGGCCGCGGCGCCGCATGGGCTCTACTACGCGCCGGACCCTTCATCACAGATCGCCTGTTCGATCGGCGGCAATGTGGCTGAGAATGCGGGCGGCGTGCATTGCCTGAAGTACGGGCTGACCGTCAACAACATCCTGAAGCTCGAAATTCTCACTATCGACGGCGAGCGCATCACGCTTGGCTCGAACGCACTAGATGCACCAGGATTCGATTTTCTGGCGCTTTTTACAGGCTCTGAAGGCATGCTCGGCATCGTCACCGAAGTCACGGTGAAGCTGCTTACGAAGCCGCCCGTCGCGAGAGCGCTACTCGCGAGTTTCGACAATGTCGAACAAGCAGGCGCGGCGGTGGCTCGCATCATCGGCGCGGGGGTGATTCCCGGCGGCCTCGAAATGATGGACAACCTCGCGATACGCGCGGCGGAAGACTTCATCCACGCGGGTTATCCAGTCGACGCCGAAGCCATTCTGATATGCGAAGTGGACGGCGCGGAAAGCGACGTGTATGAAGACGTCGAGCGCGTGGAAGCGCTTTTGCGCGAAGCGGGCGCGACCGACATCCGCGTCGCTAGAGACGAAGCCGAGCGGCAACGTTTCTGGGCCGGCCGCAAAAACGCGTTTCCTGCGGTAGGCCGCATCTCGCCTGACTACTACTGCATGGACGGCACGATTCCGCGCCGCGAATTGCCGCGCGTGCTGAAGAGCATTGCGCAGTTCTCGGAGGAATACGGCTTGCAGGTCGCTAACGTGTTCCATGCCGGCGACGGCAACATGCATCCGCTGATCCTTTTCGATGCGAACGCTTCCGGCGAAACCGAACGCGCCGAAGCGCTCGGCGCGCGAATTCTCGAACTGTGCGTCGCGGTCGGCGGCAGCATCACCGGCGAACACGGCGTGGGCCGCGAAAAGATCAACCAGATGTGTGCGCAGTTCAATGCCGACGAACTCACGTTCTTCCACGCGCTGAAGGCCGCGTTCGACCCTGGGGCATTGCTCAATCCCGGCAAGAACGTGCCGACCTTGCACCGTTGCGCGGAATTCGGCTCCATGCATGTCCATCGCGGCGCACTGCCCTTTCCCGAACTGGAGCGCTTCTAATGTTGATCGAAGCCCACTCAATGGACGACAGCGAACGGCTCGTCACCGAAGTCGAGCACGCGTTCGTAAAGCGCACGCCGCTCGCCATTCGCGGCGGCAACAGCAAGTCTTTTCTTGGCCGCAAGGTAGCGGGCGCGGTGCTCGACACGCGTTCGCATCGAGGCATTGTCAGCTACGACCCGACCGAACTCGTGATCACCGCGCGCGCGGGCACGCCGGTCGATGATCTGAATGCGGCTCTCGACGCCGCCGGCCAGATGCTGCCGTGCGAACCGCCCACGTTCGACGGCGCGGCGACCGTCGAGATGGGCTTCCACACGGCGTCGCTCCT
>SDBV01006800.1_pt1 | contig 15752 bp, 13 predicted proteins | sample 2277081 | NCBI WGS metagenome assembly SDBV01 (sample SAMN10402039, study PRJNA504765) | marine sediment metagenome | isolation source: marine sediment core GS10_PC15, 223 cmbsf | place: Arctic Ocean: Southern Knipovich Ridge | collected 2010
ATTCCCCTTTATCCTTTCAGGCTGAAATGCAATAATGACAGTCCCTGAGTACCGAATTTTTAGTACAGCGAAATATGAAGTATCCAGCATCAAGTCCCTACGGGACATGCAGCCATGCATGCTGAACAGTTGTAAAATATGCCCGTCGTCATTGCCTGCCAAATGTCCCAGAATTCCGGACCATACAGAACCTTGTTGGCCTCATTTTCATCGCCACTGGTCAGTTGTTTGGCGGAATTAATGACACCCGACAAACCGCTTTTAAGAACCCGTCCCATACAAGCCCGATAATTAAGTGTGCCGTCCTCTTCGATGGCATCCACCGGACAAGCTTCCAAACAAGCCCGGCAGTTATCACAGGGGTTTTCCTCACAGGAAGGGTCTGCATCAAAACAGGCTTCTGTTACAACGGTTCCCAAGCGGAGAAACGGACCGAATTCCGGGGTAACCAGCAGCCGGTTAAGACCGATGCTTCCCAATCCGCCAAGGATTGCAACCGTTTTGTGATTGACCTCCCCTTTCATCCCACCAACACCCGGCCCCATATTCACCGGCAAATATGGAGGAATCGATACGGTTTTGGCCCCGTATTGAGCAAGTAGCCGGACCGTATCCATACAAATGTCATTAAGGCGATCATAGACACACATGCTATCGTAGCGGTTTAACACCAAATTTTCGGAACAGACCGCCGGACGATTCAAAGAAACGCCGATGCTGATTAATGATCCGACTTCCGGCAACAACCGGTCCGGGGCCTCGCCATGCTGTTTAAGCCCTTTGTTATCCGGTGAAACCACACCCACCAGATCTGCCCCCATCTCTTTAATCTTCGCTTTTAATTCATGTGTCGATAACATATGATTCTTCTCATCCTCTTTTTCTATTTTCCGCAGATGGCTGAAACTTCCACCAGGACATCTTTAGGCAGCCTTGCCACCTCCAACGTTTCCCGAGCCGGCGGATCATTTTTAAAAAAGGTTTCATACACCTTGTTGAATTTGGCGAAGTCTTCCATATTTTTTAGAAAACAACTACATTTCAGAGTATTTTCCATGGTCCTTTTGCTACCCTCAATGATCGCCTTGAGGTTCTGCATCACCTGCCGGGTCTGCACTTCAATGTCTCCCTGCAGCACGTCTCCCGTTGTCGGATCGAGGGCAATTTGGCCGGACACAAACAACAGGTCTCCGAATTGAACGGCTTGAGAATACGGGCCGATGGCTTTGGGCGCATTGGGTGTTGATATAATTTTTTTCATGTTTTCTCCCTTGTTGTAAAAGTCTGTTGGGTTACAAATATTGCTTTTCATGCTATCGGGTGTCTAAATAAAAATTAAGATTTTTCATCCGGATCAAAGTGGATTTATGTTTTACTCCGACAAGTATTCAACAACCCGGCAACCGGATCAAATTTTAAGTATCAGGCATGAAAATCTTGTAACAAATCTTTTATGAGCAGCTTTGAACATTTTCAGGGATAGTACAATGAAATGCTAAATGGTAAAAATTGTTTTAATGCTTAACCCGAGTTTTTACAATTTAATGAAGCATTTCAGGAATCCGAAAATAGTCCCATTGGACTTTTTACAGAATCATCAAGCATAATCATTCATCGATCTATTTATAGCTTCTTTTTTGTTGTTATGCGGGTATTTCATCATCAATTTCAAGGGTTGGCACTTTCACTCTGACCGTTTCCGGATATTTCAAACCGGTTCCGGTATTCAACAACACCACCTGTTCTCCCGGCCGGATCCACGCCCTTTCATACAGTTTTCGGGCACCTGCCCATGTGGCAGCCCCTTCCGGACAAACAAACATCCCTTCTTTTTGAGCCAGCTGCTTCTGGGCGATCAAAATCTCCTGATCATCGACCGCGATGGCATAACCGTTGGTCTGGTTGACAGCCTCGAGCACCAGAAAGTCTCCGATGGCTTTGGGCACGTTGATACCAAAAGCAAGGGTTTCGGAGTTGACCCAAAATTCGGATTCACTTTTTCCACCTTCCCAGGCTTTTACCACCGGTGCGCAGCCACTGGATTGGACGGAAACCAACCGCGGCAGGGGTCCATCGATCCATCCAATGGCTTTTAGCTCTAAAAACGCCTTATAAATACCGATAATCCCGACACCACCCCCGGTGGGATATAAAATAACATCCGGCAATTTCCAGTTAAATTGTTCGGCAATTTCCAGCCCCATGGTTTTTTTGCCTTCAATCCGGTAGGGTTCCTTCAGCGTTGAAGCATCGTACCATCCGTTGGCTGCGATGGCTTTTGATACAATCTTCCCGGCATCATTGATGAGCCCTTTGACCAGAAAAAGACGGGCACCCGTAATGGCGCATTCGCTGCGCGTGATGGCGGGAGCATCCTGGGGCATCACAATACAAGCCCCGATCTTTGCCCGGGCCGCATATGTCGCCCAGGCACCGCCGGCATTACCATTGGTCGGCATGGCTAACATTTTGACATTCAGTTCTTTGGCCCTTGAAACCCCAACGGTCGCCCCTCTGGTTTTAAAAGTGCCGGTGGGGAGAACGCCTTCATCCTTTACAAACAATCGATCCGTTTCAATATCTTTTCCCAGAGCGGGCAGCGGCACCATGGGGGTCATACCCTCTCCCAAGGTCACAATATTTTCATCTCGTCTGACCGGCAAAAATTCTCTGTATCGCCAAAGCGACGGCGGACGGGCTGCCAAGTCTTTTTTATGCACACTCTTTCTCAGCTTTTTTAGATCGTATCTGACCAAAAGAGGACTGCCGCAAGCACATAGTTGGTGCACTTCATCAGGATTAAGAATTGTTCCGCATTTTGGGCATTCAAGCGCTCTCATAAAACAGCGGTTTTTTTCCACGTTGAATCCTTTCGACTCGATTGTTCACCCACTTTATGTAACCCATCTTCCATACCTTTTCATAAAACAAATGCCAAGCGGTTTTTAGCCCCCGCCGCTCATCGATCCGGCATCAAGCGCGAGTATATATTGACAACTGAGGTAGATTTACCTTATATCGGCACGCAAAAGGAAGCTGATAAATAAAATCAAACAAAAGATTGAATAGTTTTTTAAAATCTGAGTTCGAAATAACAGTCCTTGAACTAAAACGAAATTGGGCATTTTTCAAAGGCCTTTTGGAAGTGAGCCGCCCCATCGATCACATTCAAAGGCTTACCGGAGAAAAGCGCTTTTGGGATAAAAAATAATGCTTAAGACAAAAATATATGATACAATCATTATCGGATCCGGGATTATCGGATGCAACATCGCTTTTGAATTGGCCAAAAAAGGCTGGAAAACTTTAAATGTTGATAGACTGCCCTCCGCCGGGTCCGGATCCACTTCCAACTCCTGTGCCGTCATTCGGGTGCACTATTCTACCATAGACGGTACGGCGATGGCTTATGAAAGTTTTTTTTATTGGAACAAGTGGTCGAATTACCTGGGCGTTAAAGACCCGATGGGCACTGCACACTTTTATAAAACCGGCATTTTGGTTTTCAAGAGCCCGGCTAATGATTATTTAAAAAAGACGATGCGCTTGCTGGATGAATTCCGGATCCCTTATGAAAATTGGGATATCTCCAAAATTCAAAAGCGATTTCCGATAATCAATGAAAGCAGCTATTACCCTCCCCGGCGACCGGATGATCCTGTTTTCGGTGAAAAAAACGATCACGCCTTGCCCGGCGCCCTCTACTATCCGGAAGGCGGTTTCATATCCGACCCCCAACTTTCCACACATAATCTTCAAGTCGCGGCCGAAGCGAAAGGCGCCAAATTTTTTTTCAACGCCGGCGTGGTAGAAGTGTGCAAAGCGCGTGGCATTGTTTCGGGGGTAAGAATAGAGAACGGCACGCGAATAGATGCTCCGGTGGTGGTCAATGCTGCAGGCCCACATTCTTTTATCATCAATCGGCTGGCCGGGATTGAAGATGGAATGAATATCAAAACCCGGGCGCTGCGACATGAAGTAGTTCACATTCCATCTCCTGCGGGATTTGACTTTGAGGCGGTTGGATGTCCCAGTTCAGATAGCGATATCGGTTGCTACTGGAGGCCGGAAGTGGGCAACAACATTTTATGTGGCAGTGAAGATCCGGATTGCGATCCCAAGGAATGGATAGAAAATCCGGATGTTTTTAATCGGGATTTGACTGATCAGGCCAAAGCTCAGGCGTATCGGCTGGGGCTCCGGATTCCTTCCCTGGGCATACCGCGCAATATCAAAGGGGTTGTCGACTTATATGACGTTACCGATGATTGGATTCCCATATACGACAAATCGGATCTACCCGGATTTTATATGGCTGTGGGCACCTCGGGAAACCAGTACAAGAACGCCCCGGTTGTCGGAAAAATGATGTCTAAGTTGATCGAGCAATGCAGGAAAGGGCACGATCATGACCAAAACCCGGTCCAATTGCATCTTAGGCATCTAAATCGAACCATTTCTATAGGCTTCTACTCCAGACTCAGAAAAATAAACATGGAAAGCAGCTTCTCAGTATTAGGTTGAATTTAATCCTTAACAAGTGCCGACCCACTTGGGGCGCTTCGTTATTTCCACTTGATTTCTGTTTTGCGGCAGTGCTATGCATCTAAATGCATTTTCTAAAAAAAGGGTTTTAAAATGGTCTTTGTGGAGATTTTTTTTAAATAGTGCCCGAACGAAAACTAGAATTTTTTGTTCATACCGAGGCGGCTTAAAATTTTAACCGCAGGCATACGCCCTGTATTCTGAGGATACAATTTTATATCCAACGCTGATATGGATGAAAAAGACAGTTTTCGTTCAGGTGCTAAATAATTCCGACTCACTCAAAGGAGGGAAATTGTCATGGCAAAGAAAAGTTTGGTCGTACTGGTACTGATTACCGTCTGCCTTACGCTGCTCGGAGTATCTCCGGGAGTTGCTGCTGAGTCATTGAAGGTTGGCGTTTACGGCGGTTATTTCAAGGATTCATTTGATAAGCATATTTTTCCTGATTTCACCAAAGAGACCGGTATCAAAATCGAATCGATTGCTGAACCTACCGGTGAAGCCTGGCTGGTGCAGCTGGAACAGGCCGCCCGGGCCGGCCAAGCCCCTGCGGACGTCTCCATGATGTCACAAACGGTGATGCTGAGGGGCCAGCAAACGCAGCTGTGGACGCCTTTGGACCTGAATAAAATCCCCAATCATAAATATCTCCTGGCCCAATCCATCAATCGATATCCCGACGGCAGCGTGAGCGGTATCGGTGCGGTAGGCTGGTACATCACACTGGTCTCCAACACCAACGTATTTCAAACGGCCCCCGTGTCCTGGGCGGATATGTGGAAACCCGACAAAAAAAACTCTTTGGGCCTGCTGGCTTTAGCCTCCAATTCATTTCTGTTAGAGGTAACAGCCAAAACTTTCTTTGGGGGTTATGACATCCTCAATTCCAAGGAGGGTATCCTCAAAGTGCTGAACAAGGTGGCCGAGCTCAAGCCCAATGTCAAGCTCTGGTACCGTGATGAAGGCCAGTTCCAACAAGGCCTGCAATCCGGGGAGATCCCCATGGGCCAATATTACCATGACGTTGCCGGACTCGCCGCAGCGGACGGTCACCCCGTACGCTCCACTTTCACAAAAGAGGGCGGTATCTACGACTCCGGAAGCTGGGCTGTATCCAAAGCATCTAAAAAGCTAAAAGAAGCCTACATTTTTATCGACTACATGAGCCGCCCGGAAATTCAGACCAAACTGTCACGTAAGGTCGGTACGGCTCCCACGGTGAGACGTGATGTTACCGGGCTGACCGATAAAGAATTTTTATCGGTCTCCAGCAATATACCACCGATCCTTCCGCGTTACGATCTTTACACCAGTGATCTGAGCGACTGGGTCAATCAGAAGTGGACTGAAATGATCACAAAATAAATCAAGCTTTACCGCAAAGAGAATGGAGCCGAATTTCGGCTCCATTAGTTTTATTTCGCTACCATTTAGAAAAACCACCACCTTCAAAAAAATAAAATTCATGTCCGAATTAACACTCGAAAACATCGATAAATATTTTGGATCGGTTGTTGCGGTTCGCGATGTAAATCTTTGTCTGCCTCACAGTCAATTTGTCTGCTTTCTCGGACCCTCCGGATGCGGCAAAACAACCCTTTTGCGCCTCATCGCGGGATTGGAAAAACCGAATCGCGGTCGCATTTTACTGGACGGCGAAGACATCACCCACATCCCGGCCCACAAACGCAATTTTGGCATGGTGTTCCAATCCCTGGCCCTGTTTCCCCATTTGACCGTCGCTGAAAACATCGGCTACAGCTTGCGGATTCACAAAGTCGACAAGGCTTCGAGGCAACAAAGAATCGTTGAGTTACTGGACCTTGTGCAATTGTCGGGTTTCATGGATCGACACATTTCACAATTGTCAGGCGGCCAGCGGCAGCGCGTTGCCACAGCGCGGGCGCTGGCGATCGAGCCCCGGTTGTTTCTACTTGATGAGCCGCTTTCCGCACTCGATGCCAAATTGCGTGAAGACATGCAGCTGGAGTTGCGTATGTTGCAGCAGCGCCTGGCAGTCACCACGATTCTCGTCACGCATGATCAACGAGAAGCGATGACCATGTCAGACTTGGTGGTGGTAATGGGAACGGATAACCGGGTTCACCAAATAGGCGCTCCGCTTGAAATCTATCGCCGTCCGGCTGACACGTTTGTTGCTGACTTTATCGGTACTAGTAATCTTCTCGATGGTACTTGCAGCGGGGCTCACGAAGTAATCGTTGGTGAAACATGTTTGAAAATCAGAAAAATACCCGAAGGAACGCCGGTGGATACACCGGTTACCGTCTCCATACGCCCTGAAGAAGTTCATGTACTGCCTGGCATTCAGGAAGGCGACAACCGGTTGTATGGCCGAGTATCCTTTGTACGGGATGTCGGCTCCAGTGTTGAGATCTACCTTGATTCCAGCGGGCTTCAAATTATCAGTCAATCTACCCCAAAGGGTAGACCGCCCGTCAAACAGGGTGATAAGGCGACAGCCGTTCTGCCCGCAGCGGCCTGTGTTGTACTGAGATCATGATTGGTGAAAAACCAAAAGGTATCCGTGCACACTTGCCGGTCGTATACCCGGCTTTGATGCTGGGTATCTTTTTCATTGTACCCTTTGGCCTCATGGCAGCCGTCAGTTTTTTTCACCGCCAACCGGGTGCGTTCTACGTTCCCGCCTTTGAGCTGACCAACTATAAAAACCTCTTCACCGCACTATTCGGACGCACTCTGGTATTTTCATTGTTCATCGCCGGGCTGTCGGCAACCGTGTGTGTCGTTATTGGTTTTCCATTTACTTATTTTATTACCCGCATGAAACGTCGTTCCCAGATTGTGTGGCTGATTCTCTTGATGTCAGTGCTGTCACTATCGGAGGTTATCGTCGGTTTTACGTGGTCACTGTTGCTGTCGCGAACAGCCGGTTTTTCAAACCTCTTGGTCTGGTTAGGATTGATGGAACACCCGGTAGCGTGGTATCCAGGCTTTGTGGCACTTCTTTTCGGAATCTGTTATCTTGCTTTTCCTTACACCGTGTTGGTCCTTTATCCACCACTTTCAAGACTTGATCCGACATTGCCTGAGGCTGCACAAACCATGGGTTCATCTCCCCTACGCACTTTCTTTACAGTGGTGGTAGGCTCTATGCGAAACGGTATCGTAGCCGCGTTTGTTATGGTGTTTGTCTTTACCCTCGGGGCCTATTTACTGCCACAGCTTCTCGGCCGCCCCCAACACTGGACACTTTCAGTGTTGATTACCGACGCGGCCATTTATCAAACCAATATGCCGCTCGCCGCAGCAATGGCGATATTTTTCATGTTAGCCAGTCTTACACTGGTGGCGTTAACCATGATGATCGGCAAAGGGAAAAAAGTTAAATCTAAATGAGTAAAATACTACGCAATATTTTCCTTGGTTTGGTGTTAATCTTTTTGAGCGGACCGCTGGTAGTGGTCTGCGGGGTATCGCTGAATGCCAAAAAGCGGCTGTTTTTCCCCCCGGAGGGTCTATCGCTGCGATGGTACGTAACGCTTTTAACTGAAAACAGCTGGTTAATTCCGGTAAAAAACAGTATCATCATCGCCTTCACCTCCAGTCTGCTGGCGTTGTCCATCGCCTTACCCCTGGGCTATTTTTTATGGCGCTATCGAGTATTTTATGCACGAGCTCTGTTTACGCTCGGCATCTCACCATTTATCCTGCCGCCGGTTATCACCGCACTCGGTTTTCTTTCCTTCTGGGTGACTTTCGGTTTCTACGGAAAGATAGGCACGGCCATCATCTCGCATGCAATTTTTTTCGTCACCTTACCGCTGGTGACCATTTCTCTTGGATTTGAGTCCATCGATCACGAGATCGTCGAAGCCGCCGAGACGATGGGGGCGAACTCCCGTCAGGTTTTTCGCACAATCATCTTTCCGATGGTTCGCCCGTATATGATATCCGGATATGCCTTTGCTTTTGTTTTAAGCCTTAACGAATATATTATCGCCTATATGGTCGCCGGTTTTACCGTCGAAACCCTGCCAATTAAGATATTCAACTCTCTGCGTTACGGCTACACACCGGTAATGGCGGCAGTCGCCGTCGTGTTCGTCCTGCTGGCGGCACTGGTTTTTGGTCTAATCGGACGATTCGGCGATTTGCCTAAACTGATGGGGGCGCTCAACCCTGAAGAAAAATAGACCGATTTATGATTGTTTTACGCATGCTATATTTAGATCAAACTTACTGATTTGAAAGGTAGCAAATGAAAATTGCAATCCATCAGTGTGAAGGGAACTCAGCCCGTACTGAAGACAACCTTAATATCCTGCGTCGATCGGCGCTATCGGCGGCAGAACAAGGCGCCCAGCTGCTGATCTTCTCAGAGATGTTCCTTACCGGCTATAATATTGGTGATAAAGTTTTGGAACTGGCTGAGACAAAAGACGGTCCGTCGAGACAAAAAGCGGCGATGATCGCGCGTGAAGCAAATATCGCGCTTCTTTATGGTTATCCCGAACGTTTCGAAACAGCTGTTTTTAATTCCGCTATTTTGATTGATCGTACCGGAACGATGCTTGCCAACTATCGCAAGACCCATCTCTATGGAGAAGAAGAAAATCGTTTGTTTCAACCGGGAGATTATTTTGTCGTTGCCGAAATAGAGGGCGTGAAAGTCGGTCTTCTGATTTGCTACGATGTCGAGTTCCCTGAAGCTGTTCGAGCACTCGCACTTGCCGGAGCAGAACTCATCGCAGTACCAACCGCTTTAATGCAGCCCTACTGCCGGATTGCCCAGCATGTTGTACCCGTGCGGGCTTTTGAAAATCAAATCTTTATCGCCTATGCCAACCGCTGCGGATACGAAGCTGATCTCAACTATTGCGGCCTCAGCTGTATCGTCGGCCCTGACGGCAAAGATCTTAAGCGGGCCGGTACTTCAGAGGAGCTGCTTGTTGCCGAGCTCAATATAGCCCACATTAGGACATCAAGGGAAGTAAACCCCTATTTAAGAGACCTCCGATCGACGCTTTATCTGAATCCGGTCCGGAAAAAAGCAAGCCGCTCACACGCGCAGCCGTCAAATAAAAATAAATCTGCTTGAGCGTAAAGATAAAGAAAAAAATCTAACTACAAAAGACTCCTTAGTTAGTATTCACCCACGACTTTAAAATGAATGATTGAGTTGCCCAAGTCAAAAACCCATCTGTTTTTTTTTCGGATTAAAGCTGCACAAGAACACTCTCCATGACAAAAGGAGTCATTTATGGATGTACACTAGCCGATTATCAGACTAACAACATGTTTTGCGATGGCTAAAGATGCGGTCAGGGCCGGGCTTTCATTCCTAAAAGATGGAGACTGTTGGGGAACCGTTTATCACGGAAAATAATAAAATCGGTCTGATCTTTAATTAAACCAAGAATTCCGGTGTGACCTTTGTAAAGTTCTTCTTTTTTTAGGGAAGGAAAAAATAATTTGACTGCGTTAAAAAAAATAGAAGCGTCCAATGTGCTGCTGTAATCTTCGGGATCACTTGCTTCAGTAAATATGGGTCCCACTAAAATTTCTTTGGCTACCTGCGTATTTCCTCTTCCATCAGGACCCACTTTTGGTGTCAGGTGCGCACCCAGATCGAGAAATTGCCCGCCGCCGGGCGGTTTGACTAAAACAGGTGTTGGATAAATATTCATACCTATAAAAAGATCGGATCTGCTGTTGAACTGATAGTACTCACCTTTCAGGTATTGTTTCTCAAATGGAAGATGCGGATCGATCATTTCAGCTATTTCCAGACTATAAAGTCCAGCCGCGTTTATTAAAATATCACAATCAATCTGCCATCTTTGTGTGTCTCCACGAGCTTGTTCCACATCCAGTGTGAAATATTTTTTTTGGGATTCAATTCCGACGACTTTGCAATTTTTCATCAGCATATCTGCGGTCTCATGCTTGGCGGCAGCCCTTTTGTATAGGCTAGATATAAAAAACGATGCATCAAAAACGCCTGACTGTCCCACATGAAGAGCGGCTTTCGCTTCAATACACGGCTCGAGTCTTTTTACATGTCTCCCGGAAATTATTTCAATATCCTGCAACCCATTTTCAGCAGCGCGCTTAAAATACCGCTTTAAGATTTTTTCCTGTTTTTCATTCGTCGCCACCATGAGTTTTCCGGTTTTTTTATATGGCACACGATATTTGTCACAAAATTCATATAAAAGACGCGCGCCTTCCACACAAAACCGGGCCATCTGCGAACCTGTTTTATAAAAAAGTCCGGCATGAACCACACCGGAATTGCTGCTGGATTGTTCCAACCCAAAGGCATCATTTTTTTCGAGTAAAACAAGATCTGTTTGACCTTGATCCAGTAAACCATTTGCGACTGCCAGTCCTAGGGCACCGCCACCAATTATAACAATTGATACTTTAGTGTTCATATTTTATTTAAACGGAGAAATCAGATTGCCCAGAGAATCAAAATCCAGTCTCAGGTATTCAGACCCAATTAGTATGTTCGGACTGTTTTCAAGGTTCGGCAGACACCCTTCGGAAACCATTAAATTATTGAGCTCAAGTGTATTTTTTATATAGACAATGGATAAATCTTGCAGAGTATAGGGCCTGAGCGTCATCAAGGCCGCTGCAACGGCCCCTCGGTCCGTATGGAAGGCCAACGGTATTTTTCCATCTTCCGGACAACAACAGGTCAGACAATTAATCGCTGTAGATTCGGCGTCAATTTTGTCTACCAGGCGTTTGGATGTAACGTCTGCCTGGCCGATACCGATAGCGTTTCCCTCACTGGCGTTGGTTAAATCTCTTATAAAAATTCGGGATATTTTGAGCTGTTGCCGCTTTTCCGGATTTCCGCAGCTATATCGCCCGGTCACAACAGGGTCGAGCCCGGCACCGCTTATATCCTTGCCCATCTCGTCAATAATGAGGAGATCAATTTCCTCTATCGGCAATTTGAGTTTAGCCGCTCTGGCCATTGTTAAAAGTTCAGATTCTATTTTCACCAGTCCGTCCGGCAAAATCATTTTCAAAAAGGCAGTTTGGCGCTCCTGATTTTCCACCAGGCCCACCCCAAATAAAAAGTTGGCCCGTTTCAACAGCTCCTTTCCGGCACCACTTATAATTTCATACATATTCCGAACCACGGACAACCGGTGGTAGTGTTCCGCCCCGATCCGGTTACCCAGACCGATGGCCATCATTTTTATCAAACCACTTTCGGTAGGGCCGGTAAAGTCGGTATGAGGTTTAATTCGATTGATCAGAATGATTCCGGCGGCTTGATGTGCCCATTTGTCCAAAAAAAGTGGAATGCCGTTGATTTCACCCATTGAAACCACTTCCATGGTGGCCCGAATCGGTGCGCCGACACTTGCCTCAGTAATGCCTAAATTTGTCAGAACTTTGATCTGACCTTCGGCAGTCGCCCCGCCATGGGAACCCATAGCCGGCGTAATAAAAGGTTCATAGCCTTCTTGTCTCATTTTAGCCGTCACTGCCCGGACCACCTTGACAAGATTGGCGATTTTCCGACTGCCCACCCCTATGGCCACACTCAAACCCTTCAATCGATTGAGACTGTTCTTAATACGATCCCACTCCCGATCAACCTCTGTCAAAACATCGATCTCGGGCATCACCCGATAGCGCTGGCAAATCATCCTCATTGCGGACAGTTTCATATCACTCGTGGTTTGCGCATACATATTTAGACCTGTTAAGATTAACTGGTGCCCGAATGAAAACTAGGATCATGGTTCATCGTGTTTTTACACCCGGAAGGCTGCAAAGCATCTCATAAAGCAAATTTGCTGCGACACCTGCCGTGTTTCCCAAAGGATCATAAGGCGGAGAAACCTCCACAAGATCACCCCCAACCACATCGAGGCCCATACAGCCGCGCAGAATCTCGATTCCCTGGATGACAGTCAATCCACCGATCTCCAGTGTTCCGGTTCCAGGAGCAAAGGCCGGATCAAGACCATCGATGTCAAAGCTAATATAGACATGTCCATTACCAAGTTGTTCACGCACCTCCTCCATCAATGGGGTGAGGGATTTATGCCAGCATTCTTCTACCTGTACCACACGGAAACCCGCCTCGCGGGACCAATCAAAGTCTGAAGCAGCGTAACCCGTACCTCGAAGACCGATCTGTACGACACGCCGGGGATCGATTAATTCTTCTTCTAGGGCGCGACGAAATGGTGTGCCGTGTGCAATCTTTTCGCCGAACATCGTATCGTTTATATCGGAATGCGCATCCACATGCACCACACCTAGGGGTCCGTATTTTTTCTTCATGGCCCTTAAAATTGGCAATACGATCGTGTGGTCACCGCCAAGGGTCAGCGGTCTGCAGTTATATTTAATAATCTGATCAAATGCCGATTCAATAATTTTTATCGATTCTTGAAGATTATAAGTGTTGATGGGTACGTCTCCAATGTCGGCAACCGACAATGAATCAAAAGGCGCTGCACCGGTAGCCATATTATAGGGCCGAATGGGCGTCGATTCTGAACGTATCTGACGGGGACCAAAACGAGCACCCACGCGATTCGAAGAGCCCATATCAAATGGCGCACCTACAAAGCAGACATCAAGATCTTGTGCATCAGGTCGTGTCGGCAGTCGCATAAATGTAGCGGGGCCGGCAAATTTCGGCATTTCATTGGCACCCAGCGGTTGATAATAGGTTTTTGCCATCCGTACCACCTTTTTATAAAGTTGCGTTTATATGAAATATCATAAGAAGTGATTGCATCAGATTTGACAAAAAGTTCTTTTTTGAAAACCAAATAATGGAGATTTTAAGGTTGCTCAAACCAACGCAAGCGGAGTGCTTCAAAAAACCTGCAACATCCTAATTATTATTCCTCGCGTTTAGTCAATCAAAAATAGTGTATTTCGATAGACATCACTAACCAGATCAGCTTTATTCAGTATAGTATTCTTCCATTAAAATTGGTTTATGAGTCTTTTAGATTAACATTATTCCTTCAGGAAAATTGAAAATCCTTTGGTGTAACCGTTTATAACGGTTTTCCGAATCCACCGAAAATTGCGAAAACCAACCAGAAAATTACCCCTTGAATAATCCAACCTACAATGCAAACACCCACAGCGCGAAGCGTGCTTTTATAGTCGAGCGCTTGTCTAACGGCAATGACCATTGCAACCAGCATCCATACCCCGCTGATGAAAAAGATGATTTCATATAAAAAGGGAATGATACCTAAAATGCGAAGTATACCGGGAGCACTGGAAAATCCGATCGTTCGAAGCAATTCACCATGGTCGGCTTTGGTCTGAGGTTCGGGAAAGAATTTGGTGCCGATAAAATAGGTTAAATACGCCCAGACATACCAACCGATAAGAGCTGTTATTGTTCCAATAACAATTCCTACAGCCCCTTTTGTGCCAATGCTTCCGATTCCGGCGGCAAGCGCAGAAAGTAAGACGACCCCCATTGCCTGACCCATGGCACCACTATCGGATTCAACCTCTTCATACAAATTAACATCGAGTTTAGCTGCTTGAATAATTCTATTTTTAAAATTTGTCATCATAAGCTCCTTTACTTTAGAATTATCGTTAAATGGGACTCGATTTCTTCTTTTTAGAAATCTTTGAGAGTAGTTCCTTTTATATTTTTTTTGCTTCCAAGGATACATTTCATCTTTCTAAAAATAGCGGAAATTTTCAAGTTTCAATGCCTTTTCAGTTAAGGTGATTGCATTGGGGACAGGTGAAAATTGGGTTGGATGATATCAATTCATTTTGTCTGTTGCCTTTGGATATTTTAGACCCTTTTTTTAACATAACAAATTATAGCAATATTTTGGTGAAAATAAAAAAGAAAATTATGAAATGAGCTTCTAAGTCATCATTACAAACATTTTAAATTATTTAAAAATATAAAATCTGCTTCAAAGAATGTCAGACTCGCAAAATATGAATGGTCTGGCGATGGATAAGAAATTAATATCATAGGTCGAAACGAGGAGGTTTGAATTTCAAACCTTTTGGTTCTCGTACAGGCGAGTGATCTCATCGACTTCAAATTCCGGCCATGTAATTTGTCGACCTTTCACAATTGCCATAACTCCTGTGCCTTTTTTTAATACTTCCCCGATACAGGTCGCCTGTATCCCGGCATTTTTGATTTGCGAGATCAACCTTTTTGTGTATGCTGGATCACAACTAATCAAAAGACTCCCGGAGCCGATGAGTCCCAATGGGTTTAACTTAAGTAGTCGACAAACTTGCTCTGTTCGTTGATAAACCGGAATTTTTTTTAAATCGATTTGAATCCCATGACCTCCGATTTTACTGAACTCTTCTATTGCCGTCGCCAAACCACCCTCGGTCACATCATGCATAGCATGGACACCTGGGGATTTAGCTGCAATACGGGCCTCTTTAAGGATGCTGATATGGGATTGCAGTTCCTTGCAGCGTTTGATTTCATGTCTGTCCATACCCAATTCCTTTAATTGTTTGAAAAACATTTGTGCGATGATGGCCGTCCCTTCAACTGAAATCGATTTGGTCAGGATCACCTGGTCGTTAGGTTTGATATTTTGCTTGCGAATGAGACGGCTTTTTACCACCGTACCCACGAGCATTCCGCTTGCTACCGGCCGCGTGACGGCATCGGTGATTTCGGTATGGCCACCGCAGGGTGTAATGCCCCATCTGTGACACACGTGGGATATCTCCTCCATCACGTTTCGAATCTCAATCGGCGTCGTGCCCAAGGGAAAAAGAAGTGTACTCAAAAACCATCGGGGTATGGCTCCGGAGGTGGCGATATCATTGGCGTTGATCAGAACCGTATAATATCCGATATTTTCAGCCGTAAAGGTGATGGGATCAGACTTCATGACAAGGGTCTCCTCTCCCGTTACATCAACAGCCGTCGTATCTTCCCCGACCTGAGGGCGGATCAACACAGATGGATCATAAAATGAATAAGCGTTGAGAAATTGAGTCAGCAGATCATTGGGCAGCTTACCGGCATGGCAGGGAAGCCTCATCCGGATGAATCGTTGAAGTTCGGGCAGGCGGGGGAAGGTAAAATCACACCCGGGAATGACTTGTTGGCTTTTGTCCTCGTTTGTTATCCATGCCGTCCAAGCGCCTGCTCGATTTCCCGCTTCAATATCAAAAATATAGTCACCTACCACCAACACTTCTTC
>SDBV01006801.1_pt1 | contig 15752 bp, 25 predicted proteins | sample 2277081 | NCBI WGS metagenome assembly SDBV01 (sample SAMN10402039, study PRJNA504765) | marine sediment metagenome | isolation source: marine sediment core GS10_PC15, 223 cmbsf | place: Arctic Ocean: Southern Knipovich Ridge | collected 2010
ATAACATTTGTTGTACCACCATTTCCTGTTGAAATAGTTGATGCTTTTTTACTTATAGAAAAATCTAATTCTTTAATTTTTCCAATATTAACACCTGGAATTTTATTAAGTACTTTTATCAATAAATTTATACCTTTTATAATTAAGTTTATATTACTAGTAATTTTTTTTGATATAAAATTCCAAGTTACTCTCATAGCTTCTTTTACTTTATCCTGATTTTTTATTAACCAAAGACTAGCAGCAATTAATAATCCTATTGCTACTATTGCAATACCAATTGGATTAGCCATCAAAAATAATAATGCTGAACCAACAGCTGTAATCATTCCAATTATCGCTCCTTTTAATGCTATTAATATTAATAATGGACCAATAATTAATGCTAAGGCTGTCCCAACTGCCAATGCTACTACTATAAATTTAGTCAATTTAGGATGCTTTTCAAACCACCCAATAACTTTTCCTAATACATCAACCAATTTTATGAATGTTGGAATAAGTTGTTTACCCATATCATCTTTAAGTGATGCAAATTTATTTTTAAGAATTTTAACTTGTGAATCTGTTGTTGCATATCTTTTTTCTGCTTCTTCAACTAATGCTGTATTTTCTTTCCACAATATGCTTGCTGAACCTAGTGCACTTGTTACTTTATCTCCTGCACTTGACAAAGATAAAAAAGTTCTTGTAGTTCTAACATTGCCAAGACCTAATTCATCAAGAATAATAGCTGCTTCACTTCCTTTTGTTCCAAGTCCTGCAACAAATTTTTCCATGGCTCCAGATGCATCTTTTTCCCATAATTTAACAAATTCTTCAGAAGTTAGTCCCGCTGTTTTCGCAAACAGTGTAAGTTTGTCGCCTCCTGTAATAACAGCTTTATCAATAAGTAACAATGCTCTCTGAAATGCCGTTCCGCCGCTTTCTGCTTCTAATCCAACAGAAGCCATTGCTGTACCCCAACCAAACAACTGGTCTGTCGTAAGTCCTACAATTTTACCTGCACCTGCTATTCTTGTTGCAAAACCTACTATTTCTGGCTCTACTGCAGCAAAATTATTACCCAGTCCAACTATAGTAGCTCCCATTTTATCTACTTGACTTATTGGTATTCCCATAATATTTGCAATTCTTGCAAAGTCTGTTGCTGCAGCCTCTGCAGTCAAATCTGTAGTTGCAGAAATATCAGCTATAACTTTTGTAAATTCTGTAAGATTATCAACTCCTTCAACACCTAATTGACCTGCAATTTCTCCTATTCTACTTAATTCTTGAAATGTAACAGGTATTTCAGTAGACAGAGTTTTAAATCTTTTTTCTAAAACTTCAAATTCTGCTTCACTTAAATCTACAGTTTTTCTTACACCTGTAAATGCTGTTTCAAATGAAGCTGCTGTATCAATTAAACTTTTTGAAATTCCAACTCCAGCCAAACCTAATGCAGTAATACCTATTCCAACACCTATCATTGCTTTATTTACATTTGCAAATACTCCACTAAATTTATCAACTGCTGAAATAATTATACTTATACCTGCTCCCCCTGCTGCTCCTGCTAATAAACTACTTACCATTATCTATATCTTCCTCTTTTTGATTTTCTTTGTTGTTTTTTCATTTCTTTTTCTTCTCTTTTTATACCTCTACTACAAGAATCTACTAATACATTTATTTCTGGATAAGTTAATTTTGGAATGGAAAAATAATTATATCCTTGTTTATGAAGCCAAAGAATCATATCCTCCTCGTTTATTTTTTTTTTAACTCTAACTCTTGAGTAGTAATTAATTCTTTTGCTTTCTCTCCTACTTCTTTTTGACTTATACCTAAACTTGCTGCCATAATAGCAGTTGATATAGCATTAGCATATTGGGGTTTTATATCAGCCATTTCATTATCATTCATTTTTGGTTCTGATAACCCAAACTTTATAATTTCTACATCTGCTTTTAACTTATCATCTACATTACCAGATGACGCCTTAGCATAAAGTTCTTGTAATTTACCTCTTGTTAAAGGTTTTATAATTACAGTAGGAGTTTTACCATTTATTTTTGATAATTCTTCCAGCTCTACTTCTTGTGAAATCAAATTTCCGTCTTCACCTCTATTAAAAGTGATATTCTCTACACTTAAAACCATTATTCATAACCTCCTTTCATTACCTTGCTGCATACTTTGCAATACTATCATACGCTATTGCTGATATACTTTGTGGATTAATTGTTACAGTCTGTTCTACTATACCTTCCATTGGACTTGGAACTTCCATATCATTTATTCTACAACCATTCATTGTTATAAATAAACTTCCTGGTGCTCCAATACTTGAAATTGTAGCTACAAACTCACTTCCGCCAATAAAATAATTATCATACCAATACTTTGCATTTGCATTATCCAAACTCAAAGTAGCAGTTAATTCTAAATCTCTATTCAACGGTAATGCTTCCTTAATCTCCTTACTTCCATTCAAGTAATGTGCTCCTTCCAAATTATTGCTAACTGTTAAAGTTGCTTCAGTAACATTACTCAAACTTCCATTTGCTAAAGGTATATTTCCTCCACTTACAACCATAGTCATATCATTCCACAAATGTGGTGTAGTTGTTGTAGGTGTAATTATTGAAGAAGCTCCTGAAGTAAAACTTCCAGCTTGCGCAACATAACCTACTTCGCAAGATGTAATTTCGCCTTGAGCCCATGTAACTGCATAACTATCAACCATACAACCTTTTATAACTCTAACAAAGTTACTTCCAGTAGAAATAGTCTTACTATCTTCTAAAGTAAATGATGGTAACGATGTTGTACTTCCAGTATATATCAAATCATCACTATTAGTTTCACTCATAACATGACTTCCTGCTGTTATTGAATCTTCAATACTTCCTATTGCAAACCCTAAGAATTTCCAGTCTTGTGGAAAATACGAAAATGTCCCTGTATAATCTAATGCGCCATTCGCAAAAGCATCTACATTTCTATCTGTACTCCCTTGATACCTTATCGGAATAATATTAATACTCTCATCAATAGTATGTTCCTGTACCAATCCAATCCATTGTCCTGTTCCCGCTGCTGGTTGACTTCCTAATCCATATGTATTCGGTTCATAAAAGAAACCTAATTTATTTTGGTCACTTAAAAATTTTGCCATATCTAATACCTCCTTTTCATATTATTAATTATGATGCTATAAACAAATAGCTTACCTCTAATATTTTACTTTTAATTTTTTTTTCTGATACATTTGTAGTTGATAACATTGAAAAGTCATGTAAATTTGCTCCAATAAAATCATCACCACTAAATTGATTTGTCCTCAAATAATTATAAATCTCATCACTAATAGTATCTCTTTCCTTAACATTACTTGCCCAAACTCTAATCTCAATAGGTATTCTAACAGCAGTTTCTTCACTTTGCATTCCTAATCTCGCTATTTGTGATGTACCACTATCTACTATTGTTATAATTGGATACTTAACAGGTCTTTTTGGATATTCTGTCATTACAAATCTATCATTACCACTTCTACTTGCTGATAATGGGTCTGTTATATTAGAATTAAATTTATCTCTTATAAAATTTACTGTGTCTGCAATTATAGTTGCACTATTAACGCTCGTTATTGTCATTGTTACCTCGCTTGGTTATTGAGTTAATCGCTTTTAACTCATTATAATAAAAATAAATTTATATTTAAATACTTATAATTTAATTATATAAATTAACCAATTTTCCTCCTAATTGCCACCTCAATAATACTTCTAACATCCCCTTTAGTCCTTTTCTCAGTATTTCTAAAATGAGGATTTGGAAATGGATTTCTTGATGTTCCAAATTCTAAAAACACTGCTACATCTTGAGTTGTAACATCCTGTCCAGGATATTTTTTTCTTTTCGGCTTAACAATACCCTCTGCTTCCTTAGTTCTTTTAAACTCAATACTATTAATAAGAAGCCCTGTATCAACATTCTTTGTAGTAGGTGGTCTTTTTCCAGCAATATCTTCTTTTAATTCTTCTTCAACCCAAGCACCTGCTTCAACAACACCAGCATCAGCACCATCTTTAATTTGTATTTTTTTTGCTTTCATTAATAATTCAAATTTCGCAAGACCTCTTAATTCATAAGTAACAAGCTTTCCATGAGTTCCAATAACTTTCGGCATCTTATTCTCCTACAAAGCTCCCATTTGTCAAATATCTAACATATATCTTTTTATAAACAGGACTACCATTAACCACCCACTGAATATTACCTCTCTCTAACATCTCATATTCCTCAAAATTTGGACTACCCAATCCAACTTTAATATTACTTAATCCAGAAGTCTGAACACTACCCAAAACATAAATCTTAGAATCATTCTCTTTAATCATTCCTTGTTGAAGCAATACTGCATCAACACCACCACCAAAATTATCTATCGGTTGAACCAATCCAGTTGCCCAACCATCTGCACCAGACTGAGTTAATGTAACATCATCATCATAATAACTACCTGCTCCAAAACTAGAATTATAATACTTAAACCTAACAGGTTCTCCGTATTTAAGAATTTCCTTTACTTCTTTATGAAACTCTGCTGCTGATACTGTCATCCTTAACTACCTCTTTCTTTTTTAATACAATTATATCCTGTTTCTTAATAATTTTTTCGTATTCAATCTTTTCATAATTTCCAGTATCTAAAAGTCCCTTGACTTCTTTTTCTTCAGCATTTATAACCATTCCTTTCGGTTGGTGCTCTCCAATATATCTTAAATTTACCATTATACATATATCCCCCTTACAATTAATCCTGCACATAAGGTAGTAAGCAATGTAAATCCTATTGTTGCCCAGTGAGGTAGTCGTTTAGAATAATGATTAGTAAGTTGTCTAATATCACCTTTAATTTCTTTAACTGATGATTCTATTGATATTACCATTTGTCTTGTTACTCTTTCATATGATGTTCCATTATTTTTTGTCATATTAATTTACCCAAGTGCTTTATAGTAATTTAACTTAAATCCAAGATTCTCAAGTTTTCGTATACCATCTTCTCTTAATTGAAGACTTGTTACCATAGTTGCACTTCCTTGTCCTTTTGAAACACTTAAATCACCCAACTTAATATTACTAACATCAACACCTTGCATTTCCATTAATCTAACAACTTGTGCCGCTGCTAAACTTATAATTGCTGTCTGATGTTCGTTTGATATAGCTGATGTACCAATACTTGCTCCTGTTAATTTCTCAGCAAAATAAACTTCTTGGTCTACTAAAACTGGTAGAAGTCCACTTATAGATGTTGGTATATCCTCAATCATATTAAGGATTACACTACCTATCTCTATATCGCTTAAACTTACCATATTGGTTTATAAAATTTATTTATATATAAACAATAGTTATTCCGCTTGCCATACTGCCCGCACCAACTATATTACTTCCTGCTTGTATTCTTATATTAGAATACACTGGTATCTCTACTTCTGGTATTCCACCTGCTCCAGATGTTGGTACACCTACTGTTGTAACTGTTGTTGCTCTTGGAAATACTATCCAATCTTCACCTAAGTGATGACCAGTAGTCGTACCACTTACCATTTCAAGTATAACTCCTTCTGTAGATGTTAAACCTGCTGCTGTTCCAGAAACACTTATCATAATACTTCCAGCTGGATTCCATTGTCCTCCTTCAAAATAAATACTTTGAATTCTCCCATTAATTGGGTTATCACTGTATATATCAATTGCTCCTAAATCACTTCCTGTATTAGTTCCATACAATGAAGGTGAACCAGGAAAGTAAATAAATTTTGTTCTATTATCTCTTACCATTTTACTTATCGTCCACGTTTAGGACTTGCTCTTTGGCGTTACTAAGAATTAGTAAGTACCAAAAGCAATCCAATTTAAAACAGGACCATCAGTAAAACCAACTTTTCCAGAACCAATACCGCAGATTATTTCTGCACTTCCAGTATTTATATTATTAACAAATACCCATGCTGAACCTGCACCTGCTGCTCCAGTTATATCTGCTGAACCGATTGATGCTACTACCATAGGGGCATTTGTAAAAGGTTTCCCAAATATTGCCCATGCCGAACCTGCATTTGTTCCAATAGTTATACTACCAGCTTGTGTTGCGTTACTAACAGTTGCTTCACTTCCTAAAAATCCACAAATCTCATCGCCAGCAAGACCATCTTTAAGTCCGCCTAATGATTGAGAATCGTCTATTCCTCTTGTGACTGCCATTTTTTCTTATTCCTCCTTTTCATACTATCAAATTTCTCCTTTATATATTTACAAATATTATATTAAACAAGTTAAAAAAATAAAAAAATAATAATTAACTTTAGCTTGTTTCTATTTTAGCTATTGCATCTGCTCTAAGTTGTCTTACCTTTATTCTTTGAGTGATATTTGCTGCACTCATATCATAAACTGGTAATTCAAAATTTATAATAGTAATTGGTCTCTTCTCTGCAATAACATAAGCATGCATTTTGTCTGTTACATACGCATATTTGCTATATGTAGTTGACGGTGCTGCGTTTGTTGAAAACTTTAGTACATTCAAACCATAGATGTTTCCTAAAAAACCTCTTTGGAGCATGTCTAAATTCCCAACCTTGTTAAACTCTACAAATGTATCAATATTTCTCAAATCATTTAAGACTTCCATTCCTACAAACAATGTTGTTGGTGAATAGTCTCCATCATCTAAATATTGCATAGCTCTAGTGATATTAGCAATTGTTATTGCTGCCCCACCAGTAACTGTATTTGATGCTTTGTCTAACGCGTCAGCCAGAATAAGACTTGTCTCATTTTCTGCAAATCTTTTTCCTGCAACTCTTATATTATGTTCAAGTAAATTCCATTTACCATCTTCAAGCATTTCTTTAGTAATTCTAATAGCCACTCCATACTTAACCGGTTTAAGGTTAAACGATGTATATTGTGTCTGGTCTATCGGACTTTCAGCTCCTTCGCCTACTACTCTAACATCCATTTTATTAACTGTTACTAAATCAACATCTATAGAACTTCCTGGTATATCACCTGGTCCGAAAAATATAGCTGCTTCGCTTCTTGGTATTAATACTTTATCAACCTCTTCAATCAAGGTGTCGTGTATTTTTCTTGGTATCAATAATTGCCCTTCTGTTCCTAATGAAGTTTGCAATAATTCTTTAACAAATTTTAATTCTTTTGTCATTTTAACCATGAATATCAAGTATAACGAAATCGCCTGTACTTCCAGTTGTCCAAATTCTTCCCACATCTTCTGATGCTCTATATGCTAATATCCCTGACCCTAACAATACTACTTCACTATCATTATTAACACCTACTTTCGTACCTGCTAAAACAATATCTCCGCTAACTGCTGCCAAAATAGACCCTCTTGTTGCTATACTTATTACACCACCGCTTGCTGCGTCATGTAAAGCTACACCTACAAAGTTTCCACTTCCCGCTGTTAAATAAACTGTTATATCAGTTGATACATAACTACTTGTTTCTGAACCAACTACTCCCGCTGCTCCTGATGCTCCTACAAATTGACCTCCGCTTATAATTTCTTTAGCATAGGCTGTAATTATTCTAGGTGCTCCACCATCTGTAATTGGTTCATATCCTATTGGATTTACGCTCATTTTACTTTAATTATCCTCCTTTCAATAATATTAAATATAAAATTATCTTGAAAGTCTTTTGAATTTGCCTGTCTCATCTTTGTCATAGTCTCTATAAATCTGAAAACCTCTTCCGGTATCAGCTTTTTCTATAACTAAACCTTCTTCAGTACTTTCTTCTTCTTCAGTTTCTGTTCCCACAGTCCCTTTAGTTTCGTCTTCTACTGGTTTCGGTTCTTCAACAGGGGTATCACTATCTGTTTCAGGTTTTTCAACTTCTTCTGCCATCTCTTTCTTAATCTCTTTTTTAAGCTCTTCTTTCAACTTAGTTCTCTCTTCAGCTTTCTTATATTTAGCTAATTCTTTCTCAACTAATTTAAGCTTTTTAGATGCTTTCTCTTCAGCTACTTCTTCTTCAGATTGTTCCTCTGATTCTGACTCAGCTTCAGGTTTTTCTACCGGTGTTTCAGTTGGTTCTTCCTTAGTTTGCTCCTCTTCTGCCATGTTATCCTTGACCTCCTTTTCATCATTTAAATAATTAACAGGCTCTTTTCCAGCCATCATAATCTCTTTCCTAATATTCACACTCTCCGAAATAGCATTAGCAAGATTTGCTCCCGGGTCTCCTGGTACTGCAACTAAACTAATCTCTAATCCTTCCAACCCAATTGCTGTAACACTATTATCATCTTCATTTTCTACTAAATCTGTAACACTAGCACCAATACTAACATCTGTAATCCTACCATCATTTATCATCTCCTTAATCTTACTATCCATAATCTTTGCCTCAAATTCTATACCTGCTTTAACTGAACTAAAATTAACATTCTCTGTAGACCTTCCTACAATATTCTTTACAGAATTTTCATGGTCCAATAATATAGGCTTATTTCTAAAACTCGGTGCTGCCTTTTCCAACTCTGATGCAATATATGTAATACCATTTCTAGTAGTTGTCTCGTTAATAGCTATACCTTTAATTAAGAAATCATCATTAACAGAAGATGTCTCTTTAATGGGCATATGAAATTCTAATATACGCCAATCTTTCTTATTTTTTTCTACCATCTTTTTTATAATATAAAAATAAAATTAAACTCATTTATATATACTTATAAATTAATTATATAAATTAACCAGATTTTTCTACTTTTTCCTCTTTTTTAGGAGTTTCTTGTGATTTATTTAAAATTAAATTATTAATAATACCCAAATCATTATCTAACTTTTGTCTATTAATACTTAAATCATAAGCCAATACTTTTAACTCATTTAAATCCATATCTTTTAGTTGTTTCATTTTTTACCTCCATCCAATTTACTTTGAAAATATATTTCATAAATTCCACATATTGAATGCGAATGATTATAACACTGTTCATATTCACCGTACTTACAACATTCTAAATTATCACATTTAAAATCTTCTAATACTATTTCTTCTAATCTTTCAATTTCTTTTTTATCCATTTTATTTAATTGAAATGTAATACTGTTCTTGCTAATCCAGCTCCGCCAGTTGTTTCAATACAATGCCCTATTTCGCAGAAGTGCTTATCAACCGAAAAAGGACTTGTTGGCTGTGCTTCACTCTTTGCTTGCCCAATAACATAATCTCCGTCAACTGTTACGAATGTCCTTGCTAAAAATCCTCTTGTTGCAGCCGCTACAAAGAAAACATCAGCAATCCCACCAACGACAACCCAAGCTTCCGAACCATCAGTTACTCCACTATCCAAGAATACTCCTATTCCGTTTGGCACGTTCTGAACTACCTTAACAACAGCATCATTATTTGCAGAGTCAGGAGTTACAACATGACCAGCTACACTGTTTGCTCCTGTCTTGTTTGTCATTTTAATAGCATAACCTCCAATTGTAGTCATCTTTATTTTTGTTAATTCAACATCACCATTATCTTTAATAGTCATTAAGTGAGAACTATCATCACTCAAGAAATCATAACCAGTAAATCCTGCCTGAGTCCCTTTAAAATCAAGGAACCCTGTTCCACCATTTCTACTTAAAACATAATTGTTAGTTAAACCTATTTGTAAAGAACCGTCAAATTGCCCATTAGCAAAAAACCTTATGTTATTAGTTGCACCATCAACTTGAAAAGCACTTAACCCTAATTGGTCATTGAATAAAGAATATTCATAGTTACCTGTATCTGCTTGAAATGTAGCCATTGAATATTTTATCACACCACCAATATAAAATCCAAATCCAGTATTACTTGCATGATTTACTCCAAACCGTGTTGATGCACCAGAACTTTCAAACAATGCAATTCCAGTAACATCTATTCTTGCATTAGTTCCATCTGAATATATAACTAAATCTGTATTTGTTAATCCTATTTTTAATGCTTTATTATCTGCATTTATTTCAATATCTCCAGTTGTTTTAATAGTGCTGTCGCCGAAGTCAGCTAAACCAGCTGTGTTGTAATTCAGGATTGGGTCAGTACCGTTTGACGCATAAAGTATTCTATTGTGCCAATCAAGAGATGTACCTTGGCTTTCGTCTTCCAGCATACTATTCAACCAATCAACTGAAACTGACCCATCTGTTGGTCGCCCCAATATTCCGTTTCCCCAATCTATAATTTGTCTGCTCTCACCTGTTGACCCAGTCGGTCCTATTAAAAATCCATCTTGAAGATTAATAACTACTAAACCATCATCATCGGTTATTCCTCCATCAAACCTACCTGTACTTGTAGTTTGAAGTGGTGTAGCACCTAAATCCATAAGATTAGCAGTAATGTTTAAATTATCAGTTCCTGTTACTGCGTTGGCTATGATATTAAAAGAATTTCCATCAAAACCTATTGTTGCGTCTGGTGTTGGAGAATTAAGTCCAAAACCAAGAACCGAACTATCTGAATCTATATAAATATTTCCTGAAGTAACGATATTATTATCTTTAAAATCTAATGTTCCTGAAACACTCCAATCTAATTGAGTGCTATTATCTGTTGCTTTCAATAAATCATCTTCCCAATCTAAAGAATCTGTTGTATCACTTCTTTTTAATAATCTTAAAGAAGCGTCAACTGATGTAGAAGATGAAGTATCATTTAATATGTGAAATTGTGTACTTATAAAGAGATTACCTCCAGTATTTAATATGCCTCCATCAGGTCTAATTGTGCCTGTGGTAGTGATGTTGCCGTCATAAAAATTAAAGTTTCCTGATGAATCCACCCTTAAAACATTTTGGCTTGCTGAACCTCCAGCTCCTGCTCTTATATCAAAATTTGCCCCATCAAAAGCGAGTACTGTATATCCAGCTAAACCTGTTAAAAACCTCCCCGTTTGTCCTCCACCTGTTGATTGAAACTTTCCACTTGTTGTTAAATTAAAACTCCCTAAATCAACATTAGCAGTTGCACCAGTATAAGGAACAAATATATTCAAACTTTCAAATATCCTTATCAACTGGTTTTTTAATATCTCAAACTCAACTAAATGTTTTTCTATCTCCAAATTAGTTAATCCCATTTATGACCACGACCCAATATTAATAATAGAACTCCCAATATCATAAGTAAGAGTTTGAACATAACTTCCTGCATCTATAAACTGAGTAATAGTAGTTATAACACTTCCAGTATATCCAAATTCCCAAGCAGGATTATTTTTATTATCATCAATAGGACTCGTCTCTTTTATAACAACAGAATCAATCTCAACCCCACTTATAACAATATCCCCACCCAAATCAACCCACAGCCTCCCATCGCTACCTACATTAGCAATATATGGTGCATTACTTATAGAATCAATCTGACTCCCTAAAATCTGTCCAGGTCCAGCAGGCATTATTTCCACCTCATTAAAAAATTAACATTACTATTAAAAGGTCCCTTAACTCTAAACCTTAACCTATTATTCAATACCCATTTCTCAGAACTACCACTAATATTCTCACCACTATTAACCATACCACTAACTCTCAACGGTAAATACTTTCTACCACTAAAATTAACCACATTTAACAACACTACATCATCAAACTCATCAAAACTAATCTCAACACTAACCTGCTTATCACTACTCATCATAATAACCCCCAACTCACCATTAATAACCGCACTTACAAACTCAGCACTACCACTCTGTCCAGTATTAATACTAAATCCCATCTCCTTAATAGTACCACCACTCGGAGTTTCCTTAATAACAATCTCTACATCCTCTTTAACTTCTTCCATCACTTCTTCACCTTCTTTTTCTTTTTCTCTACAATCTTTATTTCTTTAATTCCTAATTGAACATCAGGTCCTTGTATCCTTATTTCTTTCTTAGGTTCTATTTTAACCTCTTCTTTAACTACCTCTTTTTTCTCTATCTTAGTAATCTTACCATCAACAATCTGCCATGGAAGTTTTTCTCCAACCAAAGTATCCTTACCGTCCCTCATATTCATAATATCTAACTTCTTCATTTTTCAACACCTCCTCTAAAATCTTTATAAACCAACTTCTGCCTCTGTCTATGAGTAGATGCCCTTTCACCTCTCCTAGTATGCTCACTAACATCCTCTCCCTCAATATCAGCCCTCTGCCCAAACACCTTATTCTCCGCTCCTTGATACATAACCTCAGCAGCACCAATCGTAGCATCACTCCCAGTATAATCACTCCATTTTCCCATAACCACAACATCTTCATTATCCAATGTCACATTTCCACTACTACATTCATGCACATAATCAACACTATTACTCTCCACACTATACCTCTGATTACAATGCTCACATATTTTAACTACCATCTAAACTCTCCTTCATAGCCTTAACCTGATTCTCTTTATTCTTCTTATCCCACTTAGCCGTACACAATCCACAATAAAATTTATCAAACATAAAAACTAAACTCGGTTCTCCACATATCTCACAAGGTGGTCTTTTTTTCATCATAATACCTCTGTAACTGAAACAGTCATACATCTACACATATTATGAAACGGTAGCGGTGGTAAATCATTAACACTAAAAACTCTACCATCCAAAGCTTCACACTCGGGACAAGTCCTCGGACCGAAACTCGCAACCCATCTAACATTCTCTATTCCTTTAGATTTATAATGCCTAATAGCACCAGCATTAGCAGTTCTCGTAATCTCACTTCTCGCTATACTCAAACTCCTATTCTTAGATTTACTCAATACAATCGGAATACCTGCTGCCAATGCAATAACACCATCCTCAACCTTCAATAAATCCTGCGGCTTAACTTTCTTCTCAACAGCTTTAGTAATCTCCTTAATACTCTTACCCTTTCTAAATCCATCCTCTAATACATTCTTTAATTCTTCAATCTGCCTCTCACTCAATTTACCTGCTTCTTTCTCAATCTCAGTAATAGCCCTTAAATCATCAAATTCCTCATCTCTAACTGCCTCTATAATCTTTCCTAAATACTCTTTATAATTAAACCCTAACCACTCTTCAATTTTACTATAATCACCCTCTTTAATATTCTCACAATGTGGACACTTATCAATCATACTTCTTGTCGGTCTAGGTTGTGGTTGTTTCGGCTTTGGTCTTGGTGGTTGACTAGCATTCTGTCCAGGAACCAACGGCTGTTGCCTCTCTTCTTCTCTCTTTCTCTCCTCTTCTTTCCTAATCTCTTCTTCTGCTAATAATGTTTCATACTCTTCTTCATCAAACTCAAATAACTTAACCATTTCTTTCTCAGCCAACGTTCTTATACTCTCTGAAGCTAATGGACTATAAGCAATATCCTTTAATTTTAATAATCTCTCTGTCATCTCAGTATTACTAGGTCTTCCCCATTGAAATTCAACATGAACATCAAAACCATTAGCATTTAACACCCTCTTAAACAACTCATTCTCAATAACCTTCTCCGCCTCAGCTTGAATACTACTAATACGCCTCTCAAAAGCATCCATCTGAACCTTAGCAATACCCTCATTAATATTAGCCATTCCCATCAACACAGCCGGAACCTGAAATGTAAATATTAACATCTCAATATCACTCTTCAATATAAACTCAAACTTATCTCCAAAATTTCCAAAATCCAAAACACTAATATCCGTTAAACCATCTGTAATCCACTCGTGCTTATTATTAAGCCACTCAAAATCCTTACCCATCTTTGTAACATCCGCTGCACTCGGCTTATAATACTTACCACCGTGAACTCCACCCATCTTAACATGATATGGACTATTAGCCTTTCTATCCATCAACATATTCAAACTCTTCTTATTACCCAATAAACTATCAATAGTCGCCAATGCAGGAGAAATCATACCCAATCCATAAGCATCATCACCAATCTTATTAAATGCTAAATGTGCTATCTGAAATGTCTTAAACGGAGTAATCTTACTCTTATCCAATCTCTTAAATCCACCCGTATACTGATTAAAGCCTTCAACAACTCCCTTATCATCTCTATCAACATACATCCAATTAGCATTCAATACCTTCAATCCCTGTGGAGCCTCATCTTTCTTACCCCCAATCTCTAAAAACCCATTACCCTTAACCAACGCCTCCTTCAGCCAAGCCCTCAACAATGTATCAAAATTAACATCCTCCATAAACTGCTCTATAATCTCAGTCGCCCTCTCATCATCACTCTCAGCAAAGAATCCAGGTCCGACAACAAAATCTATAAACTTATTAACAACAGCATTAGCAAATCCAAACTTCTTAAAAATACCCTCTGCCACCTTAAAATTAAATGGATGCTCACATCCTAACTCTTTCGGAAACCGAATTTTCTCATTTTCTACTTCGCCACGAAAGTTTACTGGAATCTTCTGTGCTGCCTGCTTAACAACATCTGCCTCGTTTAGTGCTATAAACGGAGTATATATATTATCCGACACCTTATTTGGTGTTATCGTATCCTTATTCATATCTTATCTACCTCTTAATTAATAAATTACTATGTAATTTATTACTATGATATTTTCAAGATATTTAAATACTTATAATTTAATTATATAAATTAACAAAAAAAAAGAAAAAAAATACATATTTTTTATTTTATTTTATAATAAATTCATTAAAAGTTTTAATTGTATCTCCAAACTTAACTTCTTGATTTTCAACATCTACTTCTAATATAACATTATCATTATCACATATTTCTGTTGAAATACCAAATCCTGTTTCACCACTAACATCTTCTTTTATCATCTCACAAAAGATTATTCTTGTTAAGTATGCTTCATCGTCCCATCTTAATTTCTTTGATAAAGCATTCTTCAAAATTTGTTTAATTTCACTTCCACCCCAATGAGTGTATAAATATACTTTTCCAACTTTTATATTTCCTCGGTCTCCCATCTTATTCTTCCACCTCCTTTCACTATTTTTTCTAATTTTAATATTAGTTTCAACTTTAATCTTTTCCTTACATGTATCACAAAACCTTCCATACTTATAAATTGTCTTACAAACCTCGCCACACATTCTACAAACTCTTGTATATAATTTCATCATTTTCCACTTCCTATCTTCTTAAATCTAATCTTATTTTTATTCCAAACACAAATACTTTCACAATCCCAACCATAAAAATAATGAAAATCTATATCCAAACGATGTTCCAAAAAAGGCTTTTCAAGTAACATCATTCCATCATATTTATCTTTCAAATAAGAATGAAATTTACTTAAATCCCATTTTTCTGAAATATCTAATTCTAAATAATCTTTCTTTATAAACTTTTTAAATTCCTTTAAGAAAGTTTCTTTTGAATCTATAATAAATAAATTAATATTATCATCTAATTCAACAAAAAGACACTCTTTGTCATTATTCCAACTTTCCCATTCGCTTCTAAACCAATTTTCCCAACTATTATTAACACTTAACCAAAATCCACAAGGTTTTAAATTATTATTTAAAGCTCTCCATTTTCCCTTACCTTCTATAGTTTGTTTAACAAATTTCTTATCACACCAATGTGTAAGTTTCTTATCTTTAAAATCAATTCTCATTTTCTTTCTCCTTCTCACTAATAATCTTAATATCCTCACCGTCAATCTCCACCCAATCACCCAATCCCAACTCCTTAGAGATTATTAACCACAT
>SDBV01006802.1_pt1 | contig 15750 bp, 17 predicted proteins | sample 2277081 | NCBI WGS metagenome assembly SDBV01 (sample SAMN10402039, study PRJNA504765) | marine sediment metagenome | isolation source: marine sediment core GS10_PC15, 223 cmbsf | place: Arctic Ocean: Southern Knipovich Ridge | collected 2010
TAGGTTTTCGTATAGCGAAAAACATACAAATTTGTAATTAATGATATCAAAAGGAAAATGCAAATGAAAACCAGCGTAACAGAATTTTTAGACTCCGCTGGCATTAATTACATGATCAAGAAGCATAATAAAGCTGTATTTACCTGCGAAGATGCTGCTAACGAAAGAGGGGTCAGGCTCCGTCAGATAGTAAAGTGTATGATCGGAAGTGATAAGGATGGCAATTATCATATCATGCTCATACCCGGTGATAAAATATTAAAAATAAAAAAGGTTCGCCAAATAGCTGGTGGAATTCGAATTGATCTGGTATCTCCTGAAAAGCTGAAAGAAAAATTGAATCTTATTGTAGGTGCAATATCGCCGGTACAATTAATTGGAAGAGCGAAATTTTATATGGACGATAGCCTGTTCAGAGAGGAATTCGTAGACATCAGTTCGGGGGCACCCGATGCAGGTATTGAATTATTGGCAGAAGATCTTTATTTGATACTTGATGCAAGCAAATGTGACATGATTTCTACGAACAACTAATAATATAACATAGCCATGTTATATTTGATTATAGTTGGCCGTAGCTGAATCAAAATGATCCTGCCGATGGTAGAGGCGATGCAGCTTAAGAAAAACAAAACTTTTGCATAACTGCCCCAAGTGGATTATATTTTATATATGTGCCCAAACTCAGGGCCTTTCTAAGAGGATACAACAGGATGGATGCAGAACAGATCATAAAAGACTTACCCAGGCTGATAAAGGGCGATGTGCTGGTCGATATTTTTAACCGGGTCGCTTTCAGTACGGACGCCAGCATCTACCAGATCGTCCCGAGATGCATCACAGCCGTACGCGACACCGCCGATGTCACAGCCGTAGTTAAATACGCCCACAAGGCCGGTCTTTCTGTGGTCGGTAGGGGGGCAGGTACTGGCTTGGCAGGTGAGTCGCTTGGTTGCGGCATTGTCGTCGATACATCAAGGTATATGAAAGCCATTTTAGGCATAAGCGATGACAGGCGCACGGTCGTATGTCAGCCCGGCGTAGTACTCGATGACCTCAACTCTTATCTGGCCCGGTACGGAAAGAAGATCGGCCCTGACCCCTCCAGCAGCAACAGAGCGTCCGTTGCAGGCGTCGTTGCCAATAACGCTACTGGTGCCCATTCGCTCGAATACGGATATATCGCCGAATATGTCGAAGCCATCGAGATGGTATTGGCCGACGGTTCCGTCGTAGAACTTACCAATAATGTCGATGCCGAAAGCAGCGGCCCGGTCGGAAATATTGCAAGAAAAGTACAAGCTGTCCTTGCCAACCAGAACGAAGTGATCGCAAAGGCACTGCCGAGAACCAAACGCAACCGCTGCGGCTATAACATCGCCGATATTCTTCACGATAAAAAAGTTGACCTCGCAAAGTTGACCGCAGGCTCGGAAGGGACGTTCGGGATATTTACGAAGCTGACGCTGCGGACCGTGGACGTGCCCAAGTGCAAGGGGCTCATCCAGTTTGAGTTTGATAACCTTAAGGACATGGCAAAAGCCGTGCCCGTAATCGTTGACAGTGGCGCAGTGGCCTGTGAACTTATGGATAAGCGCCTGATCGATATGGCAGCAAGAGCCTTCCCGGAATATGCCGACGTTCTGCCGCGCCGTTGCGCAGCTTTACTTCTCGTCGAGCATACAGCAGATAGTAGCGAGCAGCTCGATGCCAAGCTTGACAGGACCGATGCCTGCATCGGCAAGTTGGCAAGCAGGAAGATGAAGGTGCTTGACCCCTCGGCCCAAAAGCGGCTCTGGAAATCGCGTAAGGACGCCGTCCCGCTATTGCACGGCGAAAAGGGCACTTGTCACCCGATACCTTTCATCGAGGATATTTCCGTTGAGAATACAAAGCTGGATCAGTATATCGAAGGCCTTGTCGCAATCGGCAAAAAATTCAAAATCCCAATGGCCTTTTACGGTCACGCAGGCGATGGTGAACTGCATGTCCGCCCGTATCTCGACCTAAGCAAACCCGATGACATCGCCAGGATGAAGAGTATTGCCAGCGAAGTTTTTCAGTTGGCATGGTCCTTGGGAGGAACGATAAGCGGTGAGCATGCGGACGGCCTGCTGCGAGCAGGGTTCATCAGGCAGCAGTACGGTGACGAATATTATCAACTGCTCAAGGATATAAAGAACGCCTTCGACCCCGATGGAATAATGAATCCAGGCAAGATCATCAACGATGATCCGGATATAATGGTAAAGAATTTACGAGCCGAAAATCTCGTGATAGCCGAGCGCGTTGAGACGAATCTTTATTTTAAGCCCGATGAATATAAGTTCGAGATCGACCAGTGTAATGGCGACGGCGTTTGCATAAGCACTCAACCGGGTGCCAGAATGTGCCCTGTCTACAGAGCGACAGGTGACGAACTCGCCTGTTCCCGTGCCAAAGCCAATATCCTGCGTGCATGGATAACAGGCTTGATAAAGGACGAAGATTTCGAGTCGGATGACTTCAAAAAGATCCTTGGCCTTTGTATCAATTGTAAGATGTGCTCGATTGAATGTCCTTCCGGCGTGGATATATCGAAGCTGATAGTCGAAGCCCGCGCCGAGTGCGTTAAGCGAAAGGGCCTTACCAGGGCCGAATATGTTTTAACACACAACCGCTTTATGAGTATGATTGGCAGCAAGCTTGCGCCGGTGAGTAATTTTGCGATGGGCCTGGGTGGCCTCCGATGGCTTATGGAGAAGACTGCCGGGATTGACAGACGCAGGAAGATACCCCGGTTCGAGAGAGGTTCGTTTATTGACAAAGCCAGAGAGTATCTTGCCCGAGCCGATAAAATAAATGAGCCGATAGATAAGGTGGCATTCTTCGCCGACAGCTACGTCAATTACAACGATCACGAACTTGGATTTGCTGTGATAGATTTTTTGAGATATAACAATATCGAGGTCATACTGCCGGACCAGAGGCCTGCGCCCTTGGCTGCGTTCTTTTATGGTGACCTCAAAACTGCCGAAAAGGATCTTGAGTTTAATATCAAGCACCTCTATGAGGTGTTTGAGGATGGTTACAAAGTCGTTTGTTCCGAGCCGAGTGCGGCATTGTGCTTGAAAGAGGAATTGAGACTGTTGATTAATAGTAAAGAGGCGAAGATCGTTTCGGCGTGCACATACGAACTGATGGATTATCTTAATAAGCTTGACAAGATTGGCAGATTACAACTGACCAAAGCAGCTAATGGCAAGGATAACATTTGGGCTGGTCACAAATTTGCTTACCACAGTCCGTGTCATCTTTGCGCATTGGGTGTCAGCGGAGCCGGTATTGAACTTTTTGGTAAATTTACGGATATAAAGATTAGCGATATCAATAGCGGTTGCTGCGGCCTGGCAGGTACCTGTGGAATGCAGAAGAAAAACTACGATCTCTCAGTCAAGATTGGCCGTGAGATGGTAGATGCAATTGCCGCTATGGATACCGAATATGTAATGACCGAATGCTCGGCTTGTAAGATGCAGATCGAGCAGTTGACCGATAAAAAAGTTTTGCACCCCATTAAAATACTTGCTAATGCGTATGGTTTAATGTAATAAAAGGAGTATCATGCAGGAAGATTCAGTAAAACAAAATGGCCCGAAAAAAAAACTGAGTGGTATGTACCGCCTCTCCTATGACATACCTGGTCGGTTTCTGTCGTATTGGAGTCAGATCAACGAGATATTCTCTTTGATGTCAGACGATATACTGGAAATCGGTATTGGCAACGGTTTTGTCTCGAAATACATTAAAGATCGTGGCTATAACGTGACAACGATAGACATACTGGAGGAACTCCAACCCGACATTTGCGCCAGCGTGTTGGATATTCCTCTGGAAGACGATTCGTTTGATGTCGTTGTTTGCTGTGAGGTTCTTGAGCATCTGCCATATACTGACTTCCCCAAGGCGCTTGCGCAAATACGAAGAGTTACACGGCGATACGTCGTCATATCATTGCCGGACTCCCGAAAATTTTTTACTCTCAGGGTAGGTGTTAACCGTGGCAAAATATTTCAAACAGATTTTGATATATGGAAAATTGGCAAAATTGACAAGTGCCATATATGGGAGATTAATCAGCCCGGCTACTCGAATAAAAGAATTTCGTCTGACATTGAAAAGGTAGGCTTTACGATCATAAAGAACTTTAGAGATTATCGAGGTATTTGGAACAGATATTTTGTACTTGAAAAAACTTTCACATAGTAAGTGAGTATAAACGGTTGATCAAGGGGAAGAAAATGTCTCGCCAAACAGATCACCTCAAAACAGCGGTTCTCTGGAAGCCGAAACCGGACAAAAAAGTCAAATGCGATCTCTGTAATTTCCGCTGTGATATTTCCGAAGGCAAGGTCGGCCACTGCGGCGTCAGAAAAAACATCGACGGCACTTTGTATTCGCTGGTCTATGACAAGGTATGCGCAGCAGGCGCCGACCCCATCGAAAAAAAGCCCCTCTTTCATTTCATGCCCGGCACCTCGGCCTTTTCAATATCGACGCCGGGCTGCAACTTCCGATGCAGCTTCTGTCAGAACTGGCAGATCAGTCAGATGGCCTTGGAAGGCCGTATAGAGGGCCAGCCGTATACTCCCGAGGATATTGTAAATGCCGCACTGCAAGCCCGGTGCCGGTCCATCGCCTACACTTACACCGAACCGACGATATTCATGGAGTTGTGCGCCGATTGCGGGCAACTCGCTAAGAGCAAAGGCCTCGCCAACATCTTTGTCAGCAACGGCTACCAGACCACCGAAGCAATAGATTTCGCAAAGGGCTGGCTTGACGGGATTAACATTGACCTTAAGTCTTTCAGCGATGCCTTCTACAAAAAACTCTGCAAAGCCAGCTTGGCCCCGGTCCTCGACACTATCCGATACATCGCAAAAGAAACCGACATCTGGATGGAGATCACTACGCTGCTGATACCCGGCGAAAACGACAGCGACACCGAGATCGCCGCTATCGCCGAGTTCATCGTCAAAGAAACCGGCCCCGACACCCCCTGGCACATAAGCAGGTTCTATCCCAATTACAAGATGACCGATAAGCACGCCACCAACGGAGCCAGCTTGGAGCGTGCACTCGACATAGGCAAAAAGGCCGGCTTGCGTTATATCTACGTCGGCAATCTCCCCGGTGCCCGAGCCGAGAGCACATTCTGCTATAGCTGTGGCGCAACTCTGATTGAACGCATCGGCTATACCATCAAGAACAACAAAGTCAAAGACGGCTCATGCCCCCAGTGCGGTGCGGTCATAGCCGGCATCGGCTTATAATACGGAAAATGGTTTTTACACCCCTCGTGTGAAGACGAAAACGTATGTCATATACGCCAGATATGTAGCGGTCAGGATGATGCCGGACAATCTCTTTATGTTTCTGGTAATGACAGCAATGGCTATGAAGAGTCCGGTCACACCGATCATTATCCAGTAGTCCGTTCCTGCCAGACGGGAATTTATGCTAAATGGCCGCACTAATCCCGCAGCGGAGACGACCAGCAGGGTATTGAAGATATTCGAGCCTACGAGATTGCCTATGGACAGATCGTTATGTCCCTTGACAGCCGCAACGACACACGTCGTCAACTCCGGCAGGGAGGTCCCGATCGCAATAATCGTAAGCCCTATGACCGCTTTGCTAAGACCGGCTGCTTCGCCGATAAATACTGCAGAGAGAATAGTAAGTTTTGCCCCAACAGCCAGACCGATAAGCCCGAGGACGATAAAGACGATCGAAATGTGCAGGGGTTTATGCTTTAGATGCGGTTGCACCTCGGCAAGTATGTCGCTCTGGCATGTATTACCGCCGCCAGTCTTGACTTGTTTGCGCGCGGCATGAACCACAAGTCCCATCAGGCCGATAAAGACAAGCAATAATATGATTGCGTCGCTACGACTCAGTTGCATATCAAACAGTACCGGCCAGAGCAACAGGGCTACGACGAATAGTACAGGCATTTCACGGCGGACAATGGCCCGGCCTATGCGGATCGGACGAATGATCGCGCAGATGCCTCCCACCAGAGCAAGATTGGCGATGTTCGATCCATAGACGTTACCGATCGCGATATCGCCGCTATTCTCCAGTGCCGCTGCGATACTCGCCGCCACTTCCGGAGCCGATGTGCCCATTGCCACGATGGTCAGACCTATTATCAGCGGGCTTATGTGAAATTTTTCAGCGATACTCACAGCGCCATCCACGAGAAGATCGGCGGCTTTAATGAGGATAAGCAATCCGGCAGGTAAAAGAATAACGGCCCAAAGCATATTCATCTGATTCATCGGGCGTAAGTCCCTTCAATGCCGGTGGCGTTGGATAAGTGACGTCAAGTCACCTGTTAAATTTTTCCTACAACAAGGCAGCAGTTGTGCCCGCCGAAGCCGAGAGAATTGCTTATCGCCACATTCACCTTTGCTTGTCGTGCCTCACCCGGAACGTAATCGATCTTCGGATCGCATCGTTTATCGACTTCGGTAAGATTTATAGTCGGCGGTATGATCGAATCCTTGATAACCTTTGCCGATGCGATAAGTTCAACGGCTCCGCTTGCGCCGAGCAGATGCCCGAGACAGCTTTTCGTAGAGCTTACGCAAAGCTTATAAGCATGATCGCCGAATACCTTTCGTATGGCCATACTTTCAGCGATGTCATTAAGCTCGGTGCTGGTGCCGTGGGCGTTGATATAGTCAACTTGTTCCGGTCTTACGCCGGCATCTGCAAGGGCGATCTTCATGGATTTGGCCGCGCCGCCGCCATCTGGGATGGGGGCGGTAATGTGATAACCGTCACAGGTTGCACCGTAACCTAACATCTCGCAGTAGATATTTACGCCGCGTTTTTTTGCGTGTTCGTATTCTTCAAGCACCAGTATACCCGCGCCTTCTGATAGTACGAAGCCGTTGCGGGTTACATCGAATGGTCGAGAAGCGGTTTGCGGGTCATCGTTGCGTGTGCTCAGTGATCTGAGGGAGCAAAATGACGCTAAGCCGATCGGTGTAAGTGCTGCTTCCGAACCGCCCGTTATCATAACATCGCTTCGCCCTGTAAGGACATTGTAGTAGGCCTCCCCAATGGCATTGCTCGCGGATGCGCATGCCGTTACGATGCACATGTTTGGCCCGGTAAGGCCATAGTGAATAGACACACACCCGCTGGCGGCATTGCCCATAAGTTTGGGAACGCAAAACGGTGAGACTTTCTTCGGACCTTTTTTCAGCAATCTTACATGTTGCTCTTCAATTTCCTTCAGGCCGCCAATACCTGTGCCTATGATGGAGCCTACACGATCCTTGTCAGTGATATCGAGATCAATGCCGCTGTCGTCAACGGCTTGGATGCTCGAAGCTACCGCCATCCGTGTAAAACGATCCATACGTTTGGCGACGCGAGAGGAAACGTAGTCCGTTATCTTGAACTTTTTTACCTCACCGCCAAAATGCACAGCATACTTGGACGTGTCAAAGGCCTCGATTTCACTGATGCCGCTCTTGCCCTCGCACAGAGCATTGAACATGACGTCCGCACTTTCGCCAAGCGCAGTAACACATCCCATTCCAGTAATTACAACTCGTCGTTTACTCATGGAAGTCTATTCTTGGGAACCTGCTACTTTGGAAATATATTCAATTGCAGCGCCAACGGTTTGGATCTTTTCAGCTTCCTCGTCGGGGATACTCATATCGAATTCATCTTCGAATTCCATTACCAGTTCAACGGTATCCAACGAATCGGCGTTCAGATCATTAATGAAGGATGTGTCACGACTGATCTCTGCCTTATCAACACCCATTTGCTCACTTACGATATCGATCACTTTTGCTTCAATGTTACTATCACTCACTTGTTAGCCTCCCTAAAAAGCTTAACTTTCCTTTTAAATCGACTCTTTTACAAATCAATTCCATTCAATACAAATCACAATTACAAACTACGCTTCGATGCGCGGTTAATTTCTCTACACTTCACTTTACATTTTTAACGCGAAAACAAAAAACACCGTTGGTGTTCGATTGTTATACCCGCAGGCTTTCGGCAAGTATACTAACGGTATATGTCGCCGATTTCAAACTTTTTTTTCTTTTTTTCTTACATTGCCATTCCGCCGTCGACACAAAGGACCTGACCGTTAATATAACCGGTGTCATCACGCGTCAAAAAGGCGATTGCTTTGGCCACATCACTTGGAGTACCGAATTTTCGGGCTGGAATCACCTGTTTTGCCGCATCTTTGACCGGTTGGGGCAGATTTTCGGTCATTTCAGTCATAATGAATCCAGGAGCAATACAATTTGCGGTGATATTTTTCTTTGCAACTTCCCGCACGATAGATTTGGTCATTCCGATCAGTCCAGCCTTGCTGGCAGCATAATTCGTCGACCCAGCCTGCCCCATAACCCCCGCCACAGAGCTTAAACTAACTATTCGACCGAATTTGTTGCGTATCATTGAACGCAGGACGGCACGCGTAGCAAAGAAAGCGGCCCTCAGATTGACAGAGATTACTTTATCGAAGTCCTCATCGTCCATTTGCATCATCAGGCGGTCACGTGTGATACCGGCATTATTTACGAGGATACCTACTCCGCCATACTCTTTTGCCAGTGAAGTCAGGGTCTCTGTCAGTTTTTCGGTATCGGTTATATCTACACATTTGGTAATTACACTGTATCCTGCTTCTTTTACTGCCTTTTCAAGTTCCACAAGCTGTTCGGTATTGATATCCAGGGCGGCAACGATACGATCCTGCTTAAGCATTTCAAATACGATTTCCCGGCCAATACCCCTTGCCGCACCGGTAACAACTGCTAACCTTTGTTCTGACATACGTTTAACTCCCAAACATTAACTTCTAATTAGTTATCCCATCAACCTTGCACCGCAAGGCTCCCCACAGTAAATTAAATAGGGACAGTCACCTATTTAATGCCCATTCCGTTTTGAATTATTCGAATTTTGAATTTGTTTCGTATTTCGACATCGTATTTAGAATTTAACCAATCGACCCATTTGCTCACCCGCACGAAGTTACACTGCACCGACATTGCTCTTTAACTTATTAATAGAACTCATGTTACTGATATTTATAACCTTTGTCTTGCGATCGATCCTTCTCATAAGCCCCGTAAGAACCCTGCCGGGCCCTATTTCATAAAAAGTATCAACCCCTTCGGCTAAAAGTTTTTCCATACATTTCTGCCAAAGAATCGGCTCAACAAGTTGTTTTACAAGTCCCTGCCGAATCCCAGCCGCGTCATTATAGTAGTCCGCCGTGATATTGGCAATGACTTTCACATCTGTATTTTCCGCAATGTCGCACGCATCGAGCGCATTTTGCAGTTTCTCAGCCGCAGATGCCATCATTTGCGTATGAAATGCTCCCGCGACTTTCAATTCAACGGCCTTCATAGCCCCGAATTTCTCGGCAAGTTCTACCGCTCGACCACACGCATCGACGCTTCCGCTTATAACTATCTGCCCCGGACAGTTGTAATTCGAAGGTAAAAGCAGTTTCCCCTGCGCTGCCTCGCTGCACAGTTCACCGACTTTGTCGCCGTCAAGTCCGATTATGCTGACCATCGAACCTTTCGATTCGTCCGCTGCTGCCTGCATGGCGTTGCCGCGTTTCTGTACGAGTCTGAGCCCATCTTCAAATGTAAGTGCCCCCGCGGCATACAGTGCGGTGTACTCGCCAAGACTAAGCCCTGCCGTAACATCCGGATTTATCGCCGGCATAGCCGGATCCTGGCGCAACGTCTCAAGTATTGCAACCGATGTAACAAAGATAGCAGGCTGCGAAACTGTAGTGGCATTAAGTTTTTCTTCCGGTCCCTCAAAGCAAATTTTTCGCAGATCATAGCCGACTATTTCGTTCGCTTGTTCAAACAACTTAGCCGCAATGGCAGATTCCGCAGCGATATCCTGACCCATGCCTATCGTCTGTGCTCCCTGACCGGGAAATAAAAATGCAGTTTTCATATAAAGGCCTCCTACACAGGTGTGTCAGAATTGAATTACGTTGGCGCCCCAGGTTAATCCGCCGCCGAAGGCAGCGAGTAGAACTATATCACCCGGTTTTATTTTGCCTTGTCTATTGCAATCGTCGATGGCAATAGGGATCGAAGCCGCCGATGTATTGCCGCATTTATCAATATTTATAAATATGCTCTCATCACGGAACTTCAGGCGTTTCCCGACCGACTCTATGATCCGTGCGTTCATCTGGTGCGGAATAAAAACATCCACGTCCTGTACGGTGAGGTTGCATTTTTCGAGGCATTCATTGACCATTTCGACTATTCGTCTGATGGCGAGGTGATAAACCTCTTTGCCGTTGATGGTCATGTATATTTCTTTCGGATCTTCTAACGGTTTATCCGCCGGGTACCGTGAGCCGTAAGCCTTGCAGTTTAAGCTCGTCCATCCGGCTCCGTCAGCGGATGCGCAACTGTAAACGATACCTTTGGGTCCGTCTTCTCTGCCCTGTACTATGACCGCACCTGCGCCATCTCCGAAAAGAATGCAACTACCCCTGTCTTCGTAATTGGTGATCTTCGTCAGAGTTTCTGCCCCTATCACCATGATATTTTTATGCCGTCCCGAACAGACAAATTGTTGAGCGATGGAAAGCCCGTACACAAATCCGCTGCAGGCCGCAGCCAGGTCAAACGCCCAGGCGTTTTTGGCGCTGATGGCGTCCTGTACGAAACAGGCAGTTGACGGGAAACCCATTTCCGGGGTGATAGTGGCAACCATGAGCAAGTCAAGATCCATCGGATCGAGTTTTGCATTCTCAAGGGCCTTTTTCGCAGCCTCTGTGGCTAATGTAGCCGTCGTTTCACCATCGGATGCAACGTGCCGTGTCTTTATACCGGTTCGCGTGGTGATCCACTCATCCGAGGTGTCGATGATCTTGGTAAGGTCGTCGTTCGTCAGTGTCTTAGCAGGCAAAAAAGAACCCGTGCCGGCTATGACAGCATTGTATTTGCCTGTAGAGGGAGCATTGAATTTATTCACCATTTGGCCTCACAGATGAGTTAGAAAGGTGTTCGGTGATCTTGTCGTTGATCTTCAGGGTGTAAAACTTTTTCGAAGCGGCAATTGCATTTTTAATTGTTCGGCTCTTGCTCGACCCGTGACAGATCATCGCGGTTCCATTTGCACCAAGTAAAGGTGCTCCACCATATTCATGATAGTCGTATTTTTTATATATCTGTGCCATTATGGGTTTGAATTTTATGGCGAGTTTTGAATTTTCTTCCATAAGTTCTGTCTTTATCGCCTTAAAGAGCATATCGACAAGACCTTCGGTAAGTTTGAGGATGATGTTGCCCACAAACCCTTCGCATATCGCTACGTCGCATGCGCCTTCGAATATATCACGCCCTTCGAGGTTGCCGATGAAATTGATCTTTGGGTCGGATTTTAAAAGTTCCCTCGTTCGTTTGACAAGCTCATTGCCTTTTGCTTCCTCTTCGCCAATGCTCATGAGTCCCACCCTCGGGTTTTCTATACCGAACATTTGCCGCGAATAGATAGTTGACATCACTGCGTACTGATAAAGATTGATCGGCTTGCAGGCGACATTAGCTCCGACATCACACGTTGCAACCGGCCCGCCTAATGTCGGAAGGACCGCTGCGATACCAGGCCGGTTTACGCCCTCGAGATTGCGCATTCGCAGTTGACATGCCGCAACGCAAGCGCCGGTATTGCCTGCGGAAAGGACGGCATCGGTTTGCTTATGGGCCGCCATTCGCGCCATTACCGCGATGGAGCTTTTGCGTTTCTTGCGCAGTGATTCGATCGGTGACTCATCCATTCCGATTACATCGGGGGCATGGACGATCCGTAGTTGCGCCGCGTCTGCTTTTAGTGATTCCAACTGAGATTCGATAGAATCTTTGACTCCAACGAGTATCAACTCGTCATCCTTGTCAAGCAATTCACAGGCTTCTACTGCGCCCTTGATGATCTCGTCAGGCGCATAGTCGCCACCCATGGCGTCTAAAGCAATACGCATTTTAGCTCGTTTCCTCCTGGCCGAGCTTGAGTGTGATTTTCGAGTTCACATAGCCGCACTTGTCGCAAGCAGCGTGTGCCAGCTTCGAATTGCCGCACTTTTTACAAACTGAATAGTTTGTTGCACTCAGACTAAGATGGCTTCTGCGTGTGCGAGTTCGCGTTTTACTGATCTTTTTCTTTGGTAACATAACCTGATACTCCATTTCGGAACAAATAACATCTTAAACACCGGTGAAACAATTGATATGGAAACAAGCCGTAAAAGACACTCCAAGGTACATAAACGCAAGTGACCTTATGCTGCAGCAGCTTCCATTACCAATACTGCAAAGCGAATTTCTATCAAAATTAGCCCCTTGAGTAAAGGAAAATATTCCAAAAGATGCCGAAATAATGAAATTCTTTTGCCTTGCCAGGAGATTTGCCGCCCCAGCGGTGAAGTTTTTTCAGTTTTAGGGTTGAAATTTATCCCAAAGTATTGTTTAATAACCTTTTGCAGGCAGGTAGTTGGTGATGTCCGATGTGATCAGGAAAGGCCTGAAAACACATTATAGATGCGTTTTGATATTTATCGGCGAGGATCCATGGGGCGAAGCGTTGGACGAAAAATTCTGTATGAGGCTCTAAAAAGGAGCCAGGAGAGGCTTGCAAAGGGCCAGGCGGCTCGCAATCTGCATGCCGACGAAACCGAAAAAAAGCGTCGTACCGGCAATAATGCGGAAAATAGCGTCGCAGATGGCGATTTTGCATCGTGGCCGCCACAGAGACGTCCGGTAGCTGCGATTTCAGGAAGGGTAGAGTTTTCGCTGCCCTATCCGATGGCGGCGGTTGCGGTCCTTATGCTGGTTTTGACGTGCATGGCAATATTTAAGGTCGGCCAGATCAGCGGATCAAATGCTGAAAAAGCCGCTGCCAGTGCCATAAAAGCTGATTCTGCAGAAGTTTATGACCAGGATCAGGTTTTCGGCGAAGAGGACCAGGCCGCCCAAGGCCAAGCCAGGACAGAGAAGAAAAAAGAAGATGTGATGTTGCTTGGTCCGGTAGGCGACCATATAATCATAATCGCGATGTGTACCAAATCGCGGGACCTTGAGCCGGTCAGGAAATATTTCGCAGGCTACGGTATTGAGACGGTGATCGATAAAAGGGGTGGCGATTATTTTCTCATTACGAAAAAAGCGTTTCAGAGCCCAAAAAAAGCTGGCACTGACGGATATATTGCTCTAAACCGGATAAAGCAGCTTGGCACAGCTTATGTAGCCCCCGAAGGCTATCTCGGATTTGGTGCCGTACCGTTTCAGGACGCATACGGTGACAGGATAAGATAATTAAATTGGATTAGTTTATTAAATATTAAAAGATTACAGGAGAAGATGTTATGTCAATGGATCCTTCATTGAAAATTAAAGGGGCTCTAAGCCGGCACCGCAATGTCCTTTCGCGAGCCGAACGCATAGAAAAGCTTGCAGAAGAAGGCAACTGGGAAGAGGGCGATTCGGTACTGGGCTTGGCAAAGGTTGGCCATCGCAAGAGTCATTCCGGCAAAAAAGGCGGAGACGAAGAGAAGACCGCCGAAGAAGAAGCAGCAGCAGCAGCAGCCGAGGAAGGTACCGAGGCAACTGCCGAAGATTCGAAGTAGCGGCCCGGCGATGCTCACAAAAATTAAATGCCGCTTTATGGCGATAACGACCGACTGCCGAAGCGGCATTTCTTTGCGCTTAATAATTTGCGCCCGATATAAGGAACGCAGTTATGAAAAACATACTTGCCCAGCGAGCCGGTCTGATCGACGCAAGCGGTATCCGCAAAGTTTTCGCACTTGCGGCATCGCTTACCGATCCGGTCAACCTGTCCATCGGTCAGCCGGATTTCGACGTCCCCGAGCCGATAAAGGCCGCCGCCATCGACGCGATCAACCAGAACCAGAACAGTTACTCACAAACCGCCGGCGAAACCGAGCTCATCGACAAACTCCGCTCACGCGTAACCGCCGATTACGGATGGTCCGATCCCAACATACTCGTCACCAGCGGCGTAAGCGGAGCCATATTGCTCGCCTTCATGTCGATCATCGATCCCGGCGACGAGGTCATCCTCGCCGATCCCTACTTCGTCATATACAAGCACGTCATAAACCTGCTCGGCGGCAAATGCGTTTACGTCGACAGCTACCCCGATTTCAAGCTCCCCGTCACAGGCATCGCCAGCGCAGTAACTAGCCGCACCAAACTGATAATCCTCAATTCCCCTGCCAACCCGACCGGAGTCGTCTATTGTGAATCCGAGGTAAAAGCCATCGCCGCAGTCGCAGCCGAAAACGACATCCTCGTAATGAGCGACGAGATATACGACACATTCTGCTATGACGGGGCGTGTCCATCCATCGCAAGGTACTACGACAAGACGCTCCTGCTCAAGGGTTTCAGCAAGGCTTACGCAATGACCGGCTGGCGAATGGGCTATGTAGCCGCAAAAGACTGCCTCAAGGACCTCATCGACGCAATGACAAAGATCCAGCAGTACACATTCGTATGCGCCCCCAGACCCTTCCAGTACGCTGCCATCGCCGCACTCGATACCGACATGAGCGAATATGTCGCTGCCTATAAGAAAAAACGCGACATGATCGTGGACGGCCTCAAAGATAAATTCTCCCTAATAAAACCAGGCGGAGCCTTCTACACATTCGTAAAGGTCCCCGCCGGCTGCGGAACAGGCACCGAATTCGTAAAAAAAGCAATAGAAAATAACGTACTCATAATCCCCGGTAACGTCTTCAGCGAAAAAGACACCCACTTCCGAATCAGCTACGCAACCACAGATGAAAAGATAGCCCAAGGCATCGATATCCTCCGAAAACTGGTATAAAATTGGGTTCGTTTGGGTTCGTATTGGGTTCGTTTGGGTTCGTTTCCTTTTGGGAAAAGAGCGATGTAAACCTTTCTGCGGCAGTTACTTGCAGCACTTTTGACTCCTTGAAATTGGGTTCGTTTTCCATTTTTTTTATTTTTCGTTTTCAGCGTCTATTTTTTTGATCAATTGTTTTCTTTGCATCTCGAGGATGGCTTTGTAGAGGCTGTTCTCTATTCGACGTTCGTGCTTGATGAGGTTGTCGAGGACCTTTGCATTTGCGAAGTCTTTTACGGTTACATCGCCGAGTTCGAGGTCGGGTGGGGGCGGGGAATTGTCTTTTTTGGGTTTCAGGATGGCGTCAAGGTGGCGGACAGGGCTGTTTTTGTGGGAGTACTGGAGAGAGTTTATGACAGCGGTCTGGAAGCGGATTGAGCGTTTTAGCAGCCATGAGTGGGTAACAATGCGCCCGACGTAGATCTCTTCGAGGGGATCTTCGGGCTTGAATTGTTCAAATAACCTGTCTCGGTGGAGCTCGAATTCGTCTTGAGATTCGCCATTTATGATGATCTGGTCGGTATACATGCCGTGTTTAATGGAGTTTTGTGCGGCGATTGCCTTGCCTTCGGGTGTTTTGGGGCCGGTGGACTTGCTTGCGTTTTGACGGTTTGCTTCGATCTGTTTTTGTGTTGGCATAATTTAATTCCTTTCCTCTCTGAGTGATTTTAGCGGTTTCTTTTCCCGGCTACTGCGTTTACGGCTGCGAGCCAGTCCTCGACGTACACCAGTACGCCTGCGGGTGACCCTTGCCTAAGCCTTGTATCCGAAAAAAGC
>SDBV01006803.1_pt1 | contig 15748 bp, 11 predicted proteins | sample 2277081 | NCBI WGS metagenome assembly SDBV01 (sample SAMN10402039, study PRJNA504765) | marine sediment metagenome | isolation source: marine sediment core GS10_PC15, 223 cmbsf | place: Arctic Ocean: Southern Knipovich Ridge | collected 2010
GCAATAACTCCAGAAATACTAAATAATCATTCTTATCTTCAAAGATCGCCTCATATCTCCCTCCCCTGTTCATTATATGATACCAGGCACCTGGATATTCTATTCTTAATGGACGTGACATAATAAAAATTACACAATACTTATTTTGAAAAGTAAAGAGCTAATTGGAGATTTAACCCCTTTCCATATGTACCCGGGTGTGTAATGTCGATTTGCCGATTTGCCAGAGCCATGGTTGCTCTACGATGAATCTTCTTTTGCTTTTCATAGTTATTGCCAGACTGCTTATGGCCTCGATTCCACTACTTACTTAAAATCGACCCATAAGCCACTTAGCAACCTTCAAATACAAAGTTTATCTATAAATTTCATGAATTAACGTGGTCGGACCCGCTACGTCCGCTATATTTTTATCGATATGCGTTACAAATCAATAAATATTTTCTTCCGAGGCCTACTATTTTTGATGCACTCGCAAAAAGTCGATAAATGATTTTGTAATCACAACATGTGGTGTTTACTTGCCTCGTGGGATACTACATATTGTGTCTTGATTTGTTTCTTCGGACTTTTTGCGAGGCCATCATTTTTGAATTCCATATTTTTTGATTTTACGCCATAAGGTGCTAGGTGCAACTCCCAGAGCTCTTGCGACATCGGATTTATACCGGTGCTTTTTCATTAAATCCTCAATTAATTGCTTCTCCGAATTTTGAGTTATCGTTTTAAGATCCGATAGCGCTTCCTTGCCCACATCAGGTGATACTTTCTTTTCCAGACACCCTTGGATAATGTTAATCAGATTCCGTTCCCACCTGTTTGCACCGTACAACAGACAAAACCGTTTGGCGATGTTTTCCAATTCACGTACGTTGCCTTTGAAAGTATGACCAACCAGCGCCTTTTCGATTATGGTTTTACCTGGACTTATTTTCCTGAAAATATCATGGTTGATTTTTGATACAAAGTTTAAAAACAGTGGCATGATGTCTTCGGGACGATCACGCAGCGGCGGAATCCGGAGGCGAAAGACATTCAGGCGGTAATACAGGTCCTCGCGAAATCGGCGCTCCTCCACGCAATCTTCAATATCTTCATTCGTTGAGGCTAAAATGCGAACATCAATGGGGACGATGCGATCACTGCCCAGCTTCAGGATTTCATGCTCGGACAGCAGCCGCAGCAATTTGGCCTGCAGTGGATAACCTAGAGTGGTGATTTCATCCAGAAACAGGGTTCCTCTATGAGCCAGTTCAATCAGCCCTTTTTTTCCTGTTTCGCGGGCACCGGTAAAAGCCCCCTTTTCATAGCCGAACAGTTCACTTTCAAGCAAATCGTTGGGAAGGGTCGCGCAATTGATCGCAACAAACGGTCCCTTTTTTTGATTGCTGGATGAATGGATCGCATGGGCAAAAAGCTCTTTACCGGTTCCGCTCTCGCCGGTAATGAGGATCGGGTCCGGGGCCCATGCAAACAGCTTTAAATTTTCTTTACACTGGTGAATTACTTTGCTGTGGCCTAAAATATTATTCGGCCCGTGCTTCGCCACAAATCCTCGGCTGTGTAATTTTCTGCGTACGGTAAATTCAGCATCTTGAACTTCATCGACCCGCTTTAAGGTACAGACAACGCCATGTATGGTTTCAGCCGACCGAATCGGAATGTAATTGACAACGAGCTTTTCGGCTTCGAGAACATTGAAGGCCGGTTGCCCATTTCGCAGCACTTTATTGGCGGCCTTGCTGTCAAATATTCTGTTGACCTGTTTGCCCACCAGATTTTCCACCCCTAACCGTTTCTGGGCCGGCGGATTGTCTAGAATTATCCTGCCTTTCTCGTCGGTGAGCAGCAGACCCTCGGTAAAATTGTTTACCACCGCATTTAGCTGGGAAATGCGCCGGGTGTTTTCTTCCTCGACCTGGCAAATTTCCAGTGCCTTTAGAATTGCAGTTCGGATCATATCCATTCCTTTATAGAGTAAAATACCCTTAAGCCCTAATTTTTCCGCAGCGTCTACCGTGAAACTGCCACCGATGATCACTTTGAATTTCTTATTCATTGAGGTTTTGCAACCGTCCGCATATTCCTTGGCGTTGTCACAGTACAGCGGAAAAAGAGAAACTCCCATCACCTTCGACAGAAGCGGAAGATCAAAATCCTTGTCATCACGGGAAAGAGTTATGGCGATGCGACGATCAATTCTCTGGGCTTTCTGGATGGCTGTAATCAAATCAGGAAAGGTCGGCCGAAAGGAGATAATCGGTACTTTCAGTTTATCAGCATACATACGCCTTGTCGAAGGTCCGGCTAAAACGATTTGTACGATACCTTCAACTTCGCTTAATTGAGGCAGCGCTCCCTCCATCAAGGCGCAGATAAAAATGAAGTCTGCCGCTTTGTTGAACTCTCTGGCGACTTTTCTGGCAATGGTGATCACGGGTTGATAACCGACGATGCACAGTCTGGATTTCATGGCAAATCTCCAAAACTTTTATTTCATTTATGCAATACATGTCGCAATAATGCAATAAAATTGTTACTCATCAGATTGACCATATATTTGAATATTAGCCTAACCTACTGATTTTTAAGTATTATATATTTTCTTGAAAAATAGAGGCACGTAATTTGCTTATTGTATTCTTAAAAAATAATGAAAGAACACTAAAACAAATCATAGATCTGTACATAAGAGCTCATATATTATCAGGGCGGCGGTCGATGTTAAGGTTTGAAACAGTTTAGAAGTAAGAAGGAATCAGATCAATGAAAATCATAAATGTTATTGCCAATAACCTCACCATCCCGTATCCGGGCGAGTTTAGGCCAGCCTGGCAGCCGGGCCTGGTGGCCACCTCCCATGATTTTACCCTTGTCCGTATTCTTACGGATGAAGGCATCACCGGTTTGGGCGGTACCAGCGGGCATCTGGCAGGGGCTATTGAAAAACAGATAAAGCCCTACCTGTTGTCCGAGGACCCCTTTGCGACCGAGCGCCTGGCGCGCATCTACCGCAATGCCGGCAGCGGCATCTGGTGTCTTGATATGGCCCTATGGGACATTATCGGCAAGGCTGCCGGACTTCCTCTTTACCGACTCTGGGGACATCACCGCGATCGGATCCGGGCTTATGCCAGCGCAGTGGAAGTGGGCACACCCGAGAGTCGCGCCGAGCTTGCCATTCATTATCGGGAGATAGGCTTCAGGGCAATGAAGCTGAGACTTCACAACCATAAGATCGATGAGGATTTGGCCATCCTGGATGCCTGCTTGAAAGCAACCCACGGAAAAATGGATTTTATGGTAGACGCTAATCAGGCCAACAATTTACCTTCACCCGAACCGGGAGTTCGCTGGGAATATCAGCGGGCCCTGACCATGGCCCGGGAGCTTGAGGCCCGCGGGGTACTGTGGTTGGAGGAACCGCTGCCGCGCTATGATTTTGACAACCTGATCCGTTTGCGCGAATCCACCGGAATCCACATTGCCGGTGGTGAAAAAAACCAGGGGCTGCATGAATTCAGGTGGCTGATTGAACGCGGAGTGTACGACATCATTCAGCCTGATCCGGCCATGTCGGAAGGTATTTCCCAGCTCAGGAAAGTGGCGGCCATGGCGGAGATGTTTCAAATTAAGGTGGTGCCGCATCACGGTATGAGTGGCATCGGCCTGGCGGCCGCGCTGCACTATTGCTGCACCCTGCCTGGACAGAGCTGGCTTGAAATTATTTACGAACCCACTACTCGAACCCTTGAAGCATACCAGATGCTCGGGGGTATCCTGGAGTCTAAAATATGGATTGATGAGCAAGGTTTTGTTACCCCATCAACTGAGCCCGGTTTGGGGGTTATTATTAATGAACAGGCGGTGAAACAATATGAAATTTAACAAAAAGCGGATGTAATAAATATGGATGCAGGACCGATCTTAACACAATTCGAGCAACTCGCTGCCAAGGGGGACAACCTGGCTCGCAGACCTGTGGTTGAAACGCTGGAACTGGCGCTAAAAAACTTAAACAGCTACCAGGTTATTAAGAAACATCTGAAACGGAAGGGGAACCGGCTTTCTTTTGGAAAAAACAACTGGGATCTGTCCGCAAAGAAAAATATCTATGTTGTCGGTGGCGGAAAGGCGGCCAATGCCATGGCCCGTGCTATCGATGAAATCCTGGCTGACCGAATTACCGCTGGAATTGTGGCCGTCAAAGATCTGGAGCCCGGTGACCAACTCAACCGGATTGAATTGGTTGCCGCCGGCCACCCGCTGCCCGATGAAAACAGTCTCAATGCGAGTCAGCGAATGCTTGAAATCGTAGAACAGGCCACAGCGGATGATCTTTTTATCGGTATTATCTCCGGCGGAAGTTCGGCCCTGATGAGCTGGCCCCTGCCGGGGATCACCCTGGAGGATGAGATTGCCTGCACTCGCGAATTACTCACCTGTGGTGCTCGAATTTTGGAAATCAACGCCGTTCGTCGCCACATTTCGGCCATAAACGGCGGCCGGCTAGCTCAGGCTGTGGATCAGAAAGGGGCCGAAATGATCAATTTTATCATCTCCGATGGCGTCGGCAATGCCCCTGCGACCGATTTGCTCAAATCGGCCAGATTCTTCGGCACACCGGTGGCACCTGATATGACAACCTTTTCTGATGCGTGCAACGTGCTGGATAAATACAATCTGGGTCGCAAGGTTCCAGCTAACATCGTCGATTTTATCGAGAGGGCGAATTCGTGCCAGGAAACTCCCAAGGCTTTCAGTGATCGCATTCACCAATTCGTTGTGCAGAAAGTAGCTGATGCCGGTACCGCAGCAGTAGAGGCCGCAACATCGATCGGGCTTAAAGCCACTCTTCTGACAACTTTTCTTCAAGGGGAAAGTCGCGAGGCTGGAATATTTTTGGCCTGCATTGCCCGGGAAATCGCTACGTATCACCGGCCAGTCGCTCCGCCCTGCGTGGTCATTGCCGGTGGAGAGACAACCGCTACCATTGACGGTCAGAGCGGGTTGGGGGGACCATCTCAGGAACTTGCTCTGGGATTTGCTCTGGAAATATCAGGACAGGAGGGTGTTTGCCTGGCCGCCGTCGATACTGACGGCACCGACGGACCAACCCAGGCCGCCGGCGGAATTGTTGACGGTCTAACGGTGGAGCGGGCTCAACGTATTGGGATCGACATCTATCATAGACTTCGGATGCATGACAGTCTGGAGGTCTTTAAGGCGCTTGGAGATGAAATTATTACCGGCAATACCGGCACCAATGTTTGTGATCTAAATGTATTCTCAATAGTGTGAATGTCGCAAAGAATCCAAATCGTATTTTTGGAGGTAACGAGTGACTGGATCAAAGATAACCGCTATAAGAGCCCGTGAAATAATTGACAGCAAGGGCATTCCCATGGTCGAGGTAGACATCCTGACCAGCGATGGATCCCTGGGAAGGGGCTCATCACCGTGTGGCGTCTCGGTGGGCAGCCACGAAGCCGTTGTTTTACGTGATGGGGATGAACGCTACCAGGGCCTTGGCGTACAAAAGGCGATAAAAAATGTGATTGATATCATTTTTCCGGCTTTGTGCGGCGCGGATGTCTGCCGGCAGCAGACCATAGATAACATAATGATTGAATTGGATGGAACCACGGATAAGTCTAAGTTGGGAGCCAACGCCGTTTACAGCGTTTCAATAGCCGTCGCGCGTGCGGCCGCAAATTCTCTGGGCATCCCTTTGTATCGGCACCTCAATGACGCTGAGACCTATACCATGCCGATGCCCGTCTTCAACATGATAAACGGCGGCACTTACGGTGACCATATAATCGACTTCCAGGAATTTCTGGTACTGCCCACGGGCGCAGGCAGCTATCCGGAAGCCTTACGCATGGGAGCCGAGATATTTTACAAGTTGGAAGGAATCATAGCCAAGCGTTACGGGCGTCAGGGACTGCAGATCGGAAAAGGAGCCGGGTGGGCTGCACCGGTTAATGACCCAGCCCAGATTATTGAAATTTTATTGGAGGCGGCGTCGATTGCCGGGTACCGGGATGAGGTCAAAGTCGGCCTTGATTGTGCCGCCAGCCACTTTTACGACCAGGCCGAGGGTTGCTATCGGATCAAGGGCAGTCGTGTGAATCGCGAGGATCTCATCGAGAGGCTAGCCGAGCTGGCTGAAGCCTATCCGCTCTGCCTGATCGAGGATCCGCTTGATGAAGATGATTTTGAAGGGCATGCGTCTCTTACCGAACGGCTCAATATCCTGATTGCTGGAGACGACTTATTTGTCACGAACCTGGATCGATTAAAAAAAGGGATGGCGCTGAAAGCGGCCAACGCCATCGTGATCAAGCCCAACATGGTGGGCACTATATCCGAAGCTTTGCAGGCCGCAACTTATGCTGAAACCCACAATTACCGGATCATTCCTGGAGGGCGCAGCGGTGGTTGTGTGGATGATCCTATACCTGATTTTGCGGTGGCTGCCGGAGCGCGCCTGGTGAAATTCGGTGCGCTACGGGCCGGAGAAAAAATCAATAAATATAACCGCCTGCTTCAGATTCAGGACGAGCTGGGAAAAGCGGCAGTTTTTGCCGGTTTCACGAACTATCCGGCCCAAGGAGAAAAAGATAATGCCCAAAAAAGCCTATTGCGGCGGCCAGCTAAAGTTTTTAAGTAACGCCGATGTGAAGAAAATTCACTCCGGCGCCATCAGGATTCTGGCCGAAGTCGGGGTAGAGGTAACGACTGAAGCGGCTCTGGCGCTCTACCGACAAGGGGGCGCCGAGGTTGATTCCCGGGAAAACAGAGTCCGCCTCCCGCATAAAATGATTGAGCAGGCCTTGCAGGCTGCGCCTTCGGAAATTCTGCTGGCCGGACGCGACGAATCCAATGACCTGTGGCTAACCGGACAAGCAGTGTATGCCGGCACCGGCGGCGCCGAGCTGAAGGTCCTCGACCTTGATACCCGCAAAATTCGTGACAGCACCCTGCAAGATGTGGCTGATATCGCCCGGCTTGTGGATGCCCTGGAGCACATTGACTATTACATCCGCCCGGTGGTGGCCCAAGACGTCCCCCAGGACCTGCTGGATGTCAACAAATATTATGCATCCCTTGCCAACACTTCCAAACACGTCATGGGCAACGTCTATTTTCCGGAGAAAGTGGCGCAGGTCGTGGAAATGGCCGCCCTCATTGCCGGCGGGAAACAGGCGCTTAAAAACCGCCCGATCGTTTCGTTTATCACCTCCTGGATGTTGAGTCCGCTCACACTCAATGCCGAGGTAACCGATATTCTTATTGAAATAGTAAAACAGCAAATGCCGGTGGCCTTGTCTTCGGTGGCCATTTTGGGATTGACCTCACCGGTGACCATGGCCGCCAACCTGGCCCTGACCCATGCCGAGCAGCTGTCGGGTATTGTTTTGTGTCAGCTCATCAATCCGGGGACCCCGGTCATCTACGGGGGCTGTCCGGGGGTGGCCGACATGCGGGATATGTCTTTTATTCCGGGCAGTGTTGAGCGACAAATCCTGAATGCCGCCATAACCCAACTGGCCCATCACATCAATGTGCCCAATTACAATCTGGCGGGGGTTACCGACGCCAAGATTCCCGACGTTCAGGCCGGTTATGAAAAGGCCTTCGGCCTGGCCCTGACGGCCCTGGCAGGCTCCAACTACATTCACCATGCCGCCGGGCGCATCAAAGACGGGGTGGCCTACGAACAGTATGTCATCGACAACGAAATCATCGGTATGGCCAAGCGCGCTGTCAGGGGCATCCGGGTTAACGAAGAAACCCTCGCGATCGATCAGATTGTGGCGGCTGGTCCGGGGGCGAACTTTTTAACCAGCGACCATACCATGAAATTTTTTAAGGACGAATTTTTTCAGCCCCAAATCTCAGACCGCAAGGCGAGGCCGGCCTGGGAGGATGCCGGTAGCCTGGACTGCCGCGAACGGGCGCGTCTTGAAGCTCAAAAAATATTAAAAAACCACCGGCCGCTGAGCATACCGCCGGCCGTAGACGCTCAAATAAGGGAAAAATTTGAAATCATTTATCGTTAGGATTTAAGGAGAGTCAGTCTCATGCCATCGAATCCATCTTCTACTAAAACCGATTCCAATGCCTCGATCGTCGCTCGGTTTGTCTGCGACCTGCAGTACCATAGACTGCCGGACAGCGCCGTCCGGATGGCCAAAAGATGTTTTATGGACTTTCTGGGGGTGGCCCTGGGCAGCGGGCAGATGCCGTCGGTGGCAAGCGGCTTCGGACTTTTGCAGGCCCTGGGCACCTCGCAGGATGCCGTCATTATCGGCTGCAATCGCAAAGCGCCGGTCCTTGGTGCCGTTTGGGCCAACTCCATGCTGGGCAGTGCCATGGATTTCGAAGACGGGTACTATCCGTCAGTGGGTCATCCGGCCTCGGTTGTGTTTCCGGTGACCCTGGCGATTGCCGAATGCGAAGCCAAAACTCCGCAAGAATTTCTCACCGCCAGCATCATCGGTTATGAGGTCTGCGCCCGCTCCGGGATGCTGATGACCCGGACCTACCGGGAGAAACCGCGCGGTTCCGGCGGCTCTAGTGTTTACGGTGCTGCGGCCGCCGCGGCCCGGCTCCTGGGACTCGATCAAAAGGAAATTCAGATGGCGTTGGGCATTGCCGGGGCCTACATGACGGCGGTTCCCGTATTAAAGAGTCATGCGGCCGAAGCCATGGTTAAAGGTGGTATCCCCTGGGGGGCGGTGGTGGGGACCGCAGCGGCTTATCTGGCAAAGAAAGGGTTCACGGGGCCGCCGGCAACCATGCAGGACCCTTTCGGCTCGGAATATGAGCAAGAAGCCCGCACGGTGCTCGAAACCCTCGGGCGGGAATATGAGATCCTCAAAGTTTACTTTAAATGCTATCCATCCTGTCGCTGGACCCATGCGGCCCTGGATGCAACTGCCGACATCCTGCGCCAACACGATGTCGATGCAACGCAAATCGCATCGATTGAAGTTGAAACATTTAAAGAGGCGACCGCATTGGATACGCGCCGACCCTTCAGTCCCGAAGGGGTGCAGTTCAGCATCCCTTTTACGATTGCGCTTTTGCTGTCTGAAGGCGAATTCGGCGTCAGGCAGATGTCACCGCAGTATTTGCAGAAGTCGACCGTTCAGGCACTTGCCGACAGGGTCCAGCTTAGTGTCGACCCCGTCCTGGACGGACTTTTCCCCAAGCATCGACCGGCCCGTGTCACCATCACCACTGATCAGGGACGTTGCCTGACCAGTGAAATTATCGAAGTGCATGGCGAACCCGGCAGTGATTTTGCCTTACAGGGCGTTAAGGATAAATTCTTACAGCTGGCAGCGGACCGGCTGGGAAATGCGACTGCGAAAACAATTTATCAGTCGGTCTACACCCTGGATTCTTTTTCCAATCTTGAGCCTCTGATAGCACAGTTGAAAGGATGACCGGCGAATTGCCCCTAATCGTAAAGGATTTGAAATCAACCGATGTCGACCGGGACATCGGAGGTTGGAAGTTCAACCGTGGGAATAATCAAACCATAACAACCGGAAAGGAGGAATTACCAATGCAAAAGAAAAAAGCTTTATTTTCGACCAAACTGACTGTGGTCCTGGCGGTGATGGTAACGCTGGCATTTTCTTTCAATCAAGCCCTGGCCGCCGAAGACCGGGTGATGCGCCTGGCCCACAAATACGGCGATTCCAAAAGCCTAGACGCCCATCGCGCCACCGGGTCCCAGGATCGGCTGGTGGTGGGGCTGGTGTTCAACGGTCTGTTGCGCTATCCACCCGGCAACCTGGCGGCGGATGCCATAGAACCGGATTTGGCCACCGAAGTCCCGTCACCCAAGGTGCTGGCCGATGGACGTCAGCAATGGGTTTTTAAGCTCAGACCGGGGGTCAAGACCCATCCATACGCCGGCAACCCCGGCTACGAGCTGACCTCCGAAGATGTGGTTTACTCGTTTCAACGAGCCGCCGATCCCAAGCGCTCATCCTTTGCGGTGGATTACAGTGGAATGACGTTTGAGGCCCCGGACAAATATACTGTGCAGGTTACGGTGGACAAGCCGATTTCCGCCTTTTTATTCCTGCCGAAATTTTCCAATCGCGGCGGCGGACTGATTGTTGCTAAAAAAGCGGTGGAAGAAAAAGGCAATGACTGGTTTAAGACCCATCCGGTGGGAACCGGCCCCTTTGTTTTTCAGAAATATGTGCCCCGGGAAAAGGTGGTTATGACCCGAAACGCGACGTACTTTAGAGGTGCTCCCAAGCTGGCCGGTGTCGAGTGGTATTATATGCCTAACGTCAGCAGCCGCGAGTTGGCCTTGCAAAAGGGCGAGTTGGATGTGATTGAGGGCCCCAAGGAGCAGGCCTGGGGTGAGAAAGTCGCCAAGTTGCCGGGAGTTGAAGTGGATTCTATCAACAGCTCAGAAACCATCACCGCGCACTTCAACTTGACGGTGAAGCCCTTAGACCAGCTCAAAGTCAGGCAGGCCATGGCCTATGCCATCAACCGCAAAGAATTCGTGGCGGTTTACGGCCCGGATGTTTCTTCCGAGATATACTCCATCGTGCCGGTGGGGCGCATGATTGCCGGATTGACAAAAGAAGAGGTCGCAAAAGAAAATTTGGTTTACAAGTACAACCTTGCTAAAGCCAAAAAGCTGCTGGCTGAGGCCGGCTACCCCAAAGGTTTTACGCTGGATGTGTTCACCTCGGAAAGTACCACCTACAAAAGAGCCTATGAATTACTGCAGGCGCAGTTGAGGAGAATCGGTATCGACATGAAACTTTCCGTGGTGGATCACTCCGCCTTTCATGCCCGGATCCGGCAGAACCTCAATCCCATTGTATTCTATGCCTGCATGCGGCCCAATCCCGATGTCATTCTGACCCAGTTTTACTCCGCGGACGCCATCGTGGTGACGGGAAAAAAAGCCAAAACCAATTTTTCTCACATCGGCGAGGTGGATGCCGACGGGGATGGGAAAATTGACAGCATCGACGATTTGATTGCCGAGGCCCGGCTGGCGTCCGATCCCGACAAACAAGTTGCGCTGTGGAAAGAGGCCCAACTGGAGCTTTTGCGAAAGATGGTCTCATATCCGGTGATTACCGTCGGATACCTCTTTGCCAGAAATCCGAAGGTAGAGTGGGGCTATGAGATGATCACCATTACGGACGGGCCAAACCCCACCGAGGTTACCAAAATCGCAAACTAGGCATTCGAATCAAAAAGGTTTCAGGAATCAAGTTTCGGGTGTCAGGCGCAAAGATTGAGCACACCCCAACCTGAAACCTGAAACCGCCTATGGAGAACCTGCGATGTTAACCGTTCAGCGCTCCCGCGGCGCTTATGGCGTCGTTATTTTAGAGCACGATCTTGGAAGTGCAGAAGGATGTTGAGATTGCCGTTGAACTTCGGTAGGATAGTGCCAACCGGAATTTACGTGAGTGTGAGGAAAATACAGTGGTCAAATACGCCATCCGAAGAATCTTAATCTCCCTTCCCATACTGTTGACGGTGGTGACGTTGATCTTTTTTCTGGTTCGCAGCATGCCCGGCGGGCCGGCGGTGGCCGTCTTGGGCGACTATGCCTCCAAGGAATCGATTGCCGCCCTGGAAAAAGAAATGGGACTGGACATTCCCATCCTGAAGCAATACATGAATTTTTTAAAGGCCCTGTCCCAAGGCGACCTGGGAAAGTCGCTGATCAACGGCATGCCGGTGGCACCCGAGGTGGCACGGGTGCTACCCTACACCCTGCTGTTGACCGTCAGCTCGGCCCTGTTCGGGGTATTTTTCGGCATACCCCTGGGGGTCTTCACCGCTTTGAGAAGAAACCGGCTGTTTGACTACATCGGGCGTACTTTTTCATTGGCCGGTATATCCCTGCCGTCTTTTTTTCTCGGGATTCTTCTTATGCTGATTTTTTCAATCAAGCTGGATCTTTTTCCCGTGGTGGGCGGTGGCGATATCCATGATTTTAGCGATATGCTCCACCATCTATTTCTACCCGCTTTGACCCTGGGGTTGATGATGACGGCTTACATCACCCGCACCACCCGCTCATCGGTGTTGAACGTTCTCGGGGAGGATTATGTCCGGACGGCCCGTGCCAAGGGCCTGAGAGAGCGACGGGTGATCTATGGTCATACCCTAAGAAACGCTCTGCTGCCGGTGGTATCATTCATCGGGGTCTATACCATTGTTCTCATCGGCGGGTCTGTGCTGGTGGAGGTTGTATTCTCCAGACCCGGTTTGGGTAAAATGATGGTGGGGTCCATCCAGCAGAGGGATTACATGATGCTGCAATCGGTCATGGTCGTCTACGCCGGCATGGTAATTGTAATAAATTTGTTGACCGATCTTTCCTATGGTTTGATTGATCCGAGAATCAGGTATGATTGATGAGTGATCACCGAAAACTCTGGCGCACATTTAAAAGCAACAAGCCCGCCATTGCCGGTGCGGCAATGGCATCGATGGTGGTATTGACGGCCGTTTTTGCTTTTGTCATTGCTCCATATGATCCGATTGACCAGAATGTGTTTCACCGCCTGAAACCGCCGGAACGATCGCATTTGCTGGGCACCGACGAATACGGGCGCGATGTGTTTTCCCGCGTCATTTGGGGCACGCAGATTTCGCTGACCGTCGGTTTTTTTTCTGTCCTGCTGGGCATGATTATGGGCACCGCCATGGGGGTCGTTGCCGCATATACGGGGGGCAAGACGGACGTCATCATCATGCGCCTGGTGGATGTGCTGATGTCATTTCCGACCCTGATCACCGGCATTTTGATGGCGGCCATCCTGGGATCCGGACTGGTCAAACTCATTATCACCATCGGCATTATTTTTGCGCCGCGATTCGCGCGCATGGCTTACGGACCAACGCTGGTCGTCAAAGAAATGGAATACATCAGCTCGGCCAGGGTTATCGGCGCCGGTAATTTCAGAATTATCACCCACCACATATTGCCGAACATTTTTAGCGAGATTTTAGTGGCCGGCACCCTGTGGATGGGCACGGCCATCATGATCGAGGCCAGTTTGAGTTTTCTGGGCCTGGGCGTATCCCCCCCGACCCCTACCTGGGGTAACATGATCAAAAGTGGTATTGACAATTTGAGCAATGCCCCCTGGCTCTCCCTATTTGCCGGTCTGGCCATCCTAATCACCGTCTTGTCCTTTAACCTGATCGGTGACGGATTGAGGGACATCGCCGATCCCAAACTGCGCACTTAAACCGGGACCGGCAAATCGTATGGAACCTTGGACCAACTTGGCCGGCCCGGTGACCCGAAAATTTTTAACTCAACAATAACGGTAAAATATGGCGTCGCAACACGAAATGGGAAATGATCTCTTGCTGAAGGTCGAAAACCTGCAGACCTCTTTCTACACGCCTGAAGGCACGGTAAAAGCCGTGGACGATGTCAGCTTTCACGTGAACAAAGCCGAAACGGTCGGTCTGGTCGGGGAGTCCGGCTGCGGCAAGAGTGCCATCGCCCTGTCGATTATGGGACTCATTCCCTGGCCTCCAGGTCGCATTGTCGGAGGACGGATTTTACTGGAGGGCGAAGATCTGGTACAACTGCCGCTGCCCAGGCTCAGGGACATCCGGGGCAATAAGATTTCAATGATTTTTCAGGAACCCATGTCCAGCCTGAATCCCGTCTACACCCTCGGTCGCCAGATAGCCGAAGTTTACACGGAGCACCACGGCACCGCCAAAAAAAAGGCCCTGGAAAAGGCCAAGGAAATGCTGGATAAACTGGGGATACCGGCACCTGCCAAGCGGATTCACGAATACCCTCACAACCTGTCCGGTGGCATGCGACAGCGGGTCATGATCGCCATGGCGCTGGCCTGCAATCCCAAATTAATTCTGGCTGATGAACCCACCACCGCCCTGGACGTCACCATTCAGGCCCAGATCCTCGAATTGATGGCCGAGTTGCAGGATTCCATGTCGACTTCCATTATCCTGATCACCCACGTGCTGGGTGTGGCGGCGGAATATACCCGGCGCATTGTCATCATGTATGCCGGGAAAATCGTGGAGGAAGCGCCGGTGGTGCCGATCTTTGAACAGCCGCGGCATCCGTATACGGTCGGCCTGTTGAGTTCAATCCCACGCCTGGGCTCCAAATCTGGACGCGGCAAGCAGAGACTGGTGGAAATACCCGGTATGGTTCCCAGTTTATACGATCTGCCCCAGGGGTGTAATTTTCACCCACGCTGCTCCCAAGCGAGAGAAATTTGCCGGGATGCGCAGCCCGCCCTGGTGGAAGTCGAACCGAAACACAGCGTTGCCTGCTGGGCCGTCACAGAAGGTTGGGGATAAAAATGGAGACCTGTTTAAGCCACACGCAAAACCATCTGTTGGACGTCGAGGGTATCAAAAAGTACTTTCCGATCAAAAAAGGGATTATCAGAAAGACGGTCGGCTGGGTCCAGGCCATTGACGGCGTCTCACTTTATGTCAACAAAGGCGAGGCCCTGGGTCTGGTGGGTGAATCGGGCTGCGGCAAGTCCACCCTGGGTAAATGTATTCTTAAGCTGTTGGAACCCACCGCGGGCCGAATATTTTTCAACCGTCAGGACATCGGCGCTATGGACCGTTCGCAAACCAGGGAGTACCGTAAAAAAGTCCAGGCCATCTTTCAAGATCCTTATTCATCCCTGAATCCGCGCATGTCGGTGGCAGACATTGTCGGCGAGCCGCTGCTCGTTCACAAGCTTTATTCACCCGCCGAACGTAGGAACAAAGTCGAGAATTTACTAAACAAGGTCGGGTTGAGCTCGGACCATCTGCCCCGCTTTCCGCATGAATTTTCCGGCGGCCAGCGCCAGCGCATCGGTATTGCCAGGGCCCTGGCCCTGGAGCCGGATTTTATCGTCTGCGACGAACCGGTGTCAGCGCTGGATGTCAGCGTTCAGGCCCAGGTGATTAATCTGCTGGATGATTTAAAGGCCGAGTTCGACTTGAGCTATCTTTTCATCGCCCATGATTTGAGCGTGGTCGAACACGTCTGCGACCGCATCGCGGTGATGTATCTGGGCAAGGTGGTGGAAATAGCCAAAGACACGCAGCTTTACACAAGCCCGCTGCACCCGTATACCCAGGCCCTGCTAAGTGCCATCCCCCAGCCGGACCCCCGGCGCCAAAAAAAACGCATCATCCTGGGAGGCGAGGTGCCCAGCCCCATTAATCCGCCGGCCGGTTGCCGTTTTCATCCCCGTTGCCCGGTCAGAATAGACGTTTGTTTTCACGAAGACCCCGTTTTTCGGACCGTCAACGACGAGCATTTTGTAGCCTGCCACCTGGTGTAAACGACCCCTTTATTAACCTTAAATTCATATCCTGAGCCAATTTTTCTCCTCGCACTGCCGCCCGACTCCCTGACGGTTGACCGAGACCCAGCAGTTTGCCGACACTTGTTTCGCTCATCCCTAATTCTCGAGGAGGGGTCAGGAGGGGAGGAGGGGTCAAATCTCCTATTAGCTCTTATTTGCTATTTTCTTTATCCTCGCCACCTTGTTTCTAAATTGCCTATCTTTTAATATCTGCTTTTTAACTCTGTCAACTATACTTACAGCTGAACTATCTTTTTTAAGTCCAAATTCCTTACATATCGTGCTTAATGTATCGCCCCTTAAATATCTCATTAAATACATTGCCACATTTCTTGGCTCATTTAACTGTCCTCTTATTGATA
>SDBV01006804.1_pt1 | contig 15748 bp, 19 predicted proteins | sample 2277081 | NCBI WGS metagenome assembly SDBV01 (sample SAMN10402039, study PRJNA504765) | marine sediment metagenome | isolation source: marine sediment core GS10_PC15, 223 cmbsf | place: Arctic Ocean: Southern Knipovich Ridge | collected 2010
TTATATTTTTTGTTAGCATAAGGGAGCCTCCTATTAAATTGTTTGGTTTTAATAGTATATATTTGGTTTCCTTATGCTTCAATAGTTGTGGCTTTTAGCCGCATGGATTCTAACTGCGGGGTTAAGGGGTTGTAGGCAATGGTTTGTAGGCTGTCTTACGACATAGGTAACGATTTTGTCTCATGACATAGGTAACACTTTCTAAGGAAAATCTGAGAGAATATCCTCTTAAGGAGGACTCAAAAGATGCCCTGGAAGGAGAACCTTGTTATGGATCAAAAAAAAGAATTTGTTTTAGAATCACTAAAATCATATGTGAATTTTACAAAACTTTGCGCAAAGTATTGTATAAGCACTAAAACCGGATATAAATGGAAACAGCGGTTTTTACAAAATGGTTTTACAGGACTTAATGAGCTTTCCAAATGTCCAAAATCCAACCCATTTAAACTAACAGAAGAAATAATATTAGAGATTATAAAAATCAAAATTAAGAAGAAGAATTGGGGTTCACGTAAAATTAGAGAAATCTATTCTAATAATCATCCAGAAGAAAGTGTACCAGCAAGAAGTAATTTTGACAGGATATTAAAAAAGGCTGGTTTAATAAAACCAAGAAAAAAAAAGAAACAGTAGCGGTGTAAGAATTGAAAACCGGATTTCGGCATTACATCCCAATCACGTATGGACTGTAGATTTCAAAGGCTGGTGGTATACTCCGGATAAGGAGAAAGTAAATCCATTAACTGTAAGAGATGATTATTCTAAGTATATTTTATGCATAAAAGCTTTAGAAAAAGGTGATATTGCCTGTGTACATAAGGAATTTGACAATTTATTTAAGATATATGGCCTACCAGAAGTTATACGTTCAGATAATGGACCACCCTTTGCAAATATGCAGAGTCTTTTGGGTTTAACAAAACTCTCAGTTTGGTGGCTCTCTTTGGGAATAAGCTTAGACAGAATAGAGCCTGGTTGCCCATACCAAAATGGAGCACATGAGAGGATGCATTTAGACATGAGTTGTGAATTGGAAGGCCAAATTGATGGGGATATAAGACTGCATCAAAAAGTATTTGAAAAATGGAGAAAGGAGTTTAATCAGGAGCGGCCTCATGAGGCATTAGAAATGAAGACTCCTAAATCAAAATATAAAAACTCTTCTACCCAATACGATCCTGATTTTGTTGAGTTTGAATACCCTGGTAATTATAAAAATAGTTTTGTAAATAATAGAGGATTATGCAGGTTGCTAAAATAAGTTTTTTTGTGACAGCTTGTGCAGCTAAAAGTAAATCTATTGGTCCGATTATTTTACCTGCTTTTCTCAAGTTCGTTTTTATTTTTCCATACTCAATTACATCTTTATCATTAAATTTGAGTAGTTCAAAAATAGTTAAAAATTTGAGAAGAGCAGCTCTATTTTTCTCCGGGTATAAACTATTAGAAACACCGAATTCTAATTCAGCAACACTTAATGTAGAAATATAAATTCATTTATTAAAATTTTTATGTAACTTTTTAATAATAGTTTATTTTTTTGTTTAATAGCAAATATACAAGTATTTGTATCAAACATGAACATTATAAAGGTTCCCTGATTTGCTCTTTACCCTGATCTCTATCTTCTAAGAAATCTTCTGAAAAGGATTGAAGTCCACTAAGAAAAACATCCCAAAGTTTCTCATGTGGAACTAAAATAACTGCATCTCCATGTTTTTGAATATATACATCATTACCTGTAAATTGATACTCTTTTGGAAGTCTAATAGCTTGACTTCTACCATTTTTAAAAAGTTTTGCAGTTTTTATAATATCACTCCTCTGTATAAAATATATACTGTGGTATATATCGAGTTAAGTAAATAATAAAAGCTATTTACGGATTATGTAAATAAATGAATATTTGATAAAGATTTCAATAATTAATATCGAAAGGTACAGGACGTTAAGAATTTCTTCTAGGAATAGAATCAATATTTAGACAATTTCATTTCCTATCCACTTTATATCCCCTGGGAGTTATCATTCTGCTTCCGGTACTAAAAGTCTGACTATTTCCAATGATAATTGTTGTTTTCATATCCACTTGATGCTGTTCTGCCAGTTCGCCTAAAGTTATTATTTTTGCACACTGTTCTTCTCTATAGGCATCACGAACAATACCAACAGGAGTATTACTATTTCTATATTTTAAAAACATTTCTGCTATTTTATAGAATAGGTCTATTCTTTTTTTACTTTTTGGATTATACAATACCGTTACAAAATCACCCTCTGCAGCCATTTTTAGTCTTTTTTCGATTAGACTATCTTCGGTCATAAGATTGCTTAAAGATATAACAGCAAAATCATGGATAAGAGGAGCTCCCAAAATGGCTGCACATGCTGTGGCAGATGTAACACCGGGAATTATAAAGACCTGCTCTCTTTCACTTACATTAAGAAGTTCAAGAACAAGACCTGCAAGCCCATAAACACCTGCATCGCCGCCAGAGATAACAGTAACAATTGAACCTGATTTTGCAGCTTCAACTGCTGCTTTACATCTTTCTGCCTCCTGTTTCATACCATTTCTAATTATCTTTTTATCTTTTATAAGTTCATTAATCAAATCAAGATAGGTAGCATATCCTACAACTGTATCACATTCTTCTATGGCCTTAAGAGCTGCCGGAATTATATAATTTAGATCACCCGGGCCAGTACTTACTACTGTAATTTTACCTTTCATACTTTTATATCCTGTCCTCTTCTGCAAGAGCTATTGTAACTCTTCCGATTACTGTTTTTTCTCTGATAAGTGCAGAATTCCTACCGCTTAAAAGAGCACATGGTTCAGATACTCCGGGTATTCCAAAATTATTCATTGCAGCTTTAGAGATATTCTTATAACCGGAGTATGTTTTTATCCTCCCCATAGGAATAAAAATTAAACCCATCTTTAGTCTATCGAATGCACCTATCAAACCCGTTTCATCTCTTTTTATTTCAGCTGTTGCTGCAATACGTATATCTTCCGGTTTTAGATCTTCTTCTGATAATACTGTTTTTACAGCATCAACGATCTCCTGTTCCAAAACTCCTTTACGACAACCTATGCCCATAGTAATTTTTCTATTTGTATCGGAAGCTGTTGTAACTACTGGTTCTGCACCTGTAATCTGTGCAATTTTAAATGCCAGATTGTTTGCACCACCTTCATGTCCCGATAATGCTGCAATAGAGAATCTGCAGGCATCATCAACAACAACAACAGCAGGATCATTATATTTATCGGTTATTAGTTTATTAATAACTCTATAAACTATACCCATGGACATAATAAAAACGTGTCCATCATATTTATGAAAATTTGTTTCTACCCACTTTCTTAATTTCCCGCTACCTTTAAGATTAAAACTTTTTGTATTATTTAGAGTATCGCATATTTTAAGAGCTGATAATTGTCCTTTATCTGTTATATAGTTCACTGCAATTTTCACTCTTTGACCTCTCTATTAGCTACTCTAAATCCATGAGAAAAAGCTGCATCATACAATTTTGATTTCTCATAATCACTATCAAGTACAGCTCCGATAAAAATCAGAGCTTGCCTGTGTATTTTGTTGTTCTTAACGATTTTTGGCAGCTCTTTAAGTTTACATCTTATTATTTTTTCATCCGGCCAACTGGCCCTGTAAACAACAGCAACAGCAGCATCACCACCATATTGTCCAATAAGTTTTTGTTTCACATCTTCTGCTCTATCTACACTAAGAAATAGTACCATAGTAGCTCTGGAACGGGCAAGTAAAGAAAGGTCCTCTATTTCAGGTGTTACAGTCCTTCCGGAAATCCTTGTAAGGATAACAGTCTGGCTAACACCGGGAAGTGTTAGTTGCTGTTTAAGTGCCGCTGAAGAAGCCTGAAAAGATGAGACTCCGGGAATCACCTGATAAGGAATATTAAACTTTTTTAAAAAATCCATCTGCTCCTGAATAGCACCATAAACAGAAGGGTCACCGGTATGAAGGCGTGTTATTGTTCCTTTCATAGATTTATTTTCCAGATAAAGAGCAGTTACTTCTTTTAAGTTCATGGAAGCAGAATCATAAATTAGCGCATCATCTTTACAAAATGTTAGTATTTCTTTATTTACGAGTGATCCTGCAAAAATAACAATATTTGTCTTTTTTAAAATATTAAGTCCTTTTACTGTTATAAGTTCAGGATCTCCTGGTCCGGCTCCAACAAAAAAAACTTTCATTTTAGCATATTCCTGTTCGAATCATCATAATTGAAAGATATCCATCTGCATCTCTTTTTAGATCTGTTAAAGAAAGACTCTTATACTCATCTGGGAATCCTGCTCGCTTTATAAAAGAAGATCCCTTCAAAAGGCCCTTATCCTTAAGCCAGTGTACAAGTTCATTTAGCCTTTTACCTATTTTCATTATAAGAACTGTATTATGTTCTTTTATGGCAGTTTCCAGGTTTTCTATATTCTCCGGAAGGGGATAAACTCCGTAAGTTTCACGGCCTAATGCAAGGGGTTTTTCTAACTGTGCTGCTGCAAGCTGTATACTTGATATCCCTGGAATTAATTCTGCTTTAATTGTATTATCGAGTTTATTTAATGCAAATTCCATATAAGAAAATGTACTATACAAAGAAATATCTCCCAGAGTTACAAAAACTACAGTCTTATCCTGTTTAAGCAGGTCATAGACTTTAGAAGCAGCAAGGTCCCAATATTTTTCAAGATCCTCCTTATCACGACTCATAGGAAAAACCAATTCCAAAAAAGGTAAGCTTTCGCCTAGTGCTCTTGTAACTATATCTTTAGCAATAGATTGTGCTTTATATTTTGCTTTAGGAACAATTACTATATCAGCCTTTTTAAGTATTTTTACAGCTTTAATTGTTAACAGGTCTGGATCACCAGGACCAAGACCAACTGCATAAAGTTTTCCTTTTATATCAGAACCATTACACATAATTTGTAATTCTCCTCTTCTTTTAATTCCTCAGTTAAGTTATAAAGAGTTGTTTCATATATTTTCTCATTTTCGAGTGTCAGATTCTCACCTATTAACACTTTTCTATCTTTAACTCCATAATTTAATAATAAAGTTGAAATCTTAGAAGGACTATTTATTTTATCTGTAAGCATAATTAGTTTTCTTCCACTTTTTATTTGCTGTTCTGAGATTTTTAAATCATGTCCATGAAAACTTATCAATTCACTATCATGCCACGAAAGACCAGCTTTCGAGAATAAATACTGGAAACTGCTAATACCAGGTATAACGACAATAGATCTGGAATCAATATTTCTATTAAGAAAATCAAGAAAGCTATGGTATCCCGGATCACCGGAAACAAGAACAGATATTTTCTCTTTTCTGAAATTCTTATTTATAACTTTTAGAATATTTTCATAATTTGATTTAAGTTCTATTTCTTTTTTATTAAATTCAGAAAACAGATCCAGCAATCTTCTACTGCCTATTAAAAGGTCCGATTGTTGGGCTTGTTTATAAGCAACAGGAAGAATATAATCTTTACCACCCGGGCCTGTTCCTATTACAGAAAAATAATTGTTTAATTCAATTTTAGCCACGCGCTTCCTCTTCATTAGAATCTGTTTCAGAATAAGTTGATAAAACATTTCCAGCCAAATCGAGTATTATTGATTTGAATATAACCGGTATTTTAATTCTTAAATGTATTCGATCTATTGTTCGTTCTACAATGCGTTTATTAATTAATAAAAAAGTCTCTTCAAGCTGTCTTTTTATCAAGTAAGGAACAGCGGCCTCTGCCATTTTCATATTAAGTAACTCTTTTATATCTTCCTGAGTTGCTCCGGCGGCTCCGGCAAATGCAGCTATTGTTTCTAATCTCGCATCTCCATATTTACTATGAGTATTAAATATTCCTGATGCTATTTTTACCATCTTTCCGATGTGACCGGTTAGAATTATCTCTTTAAATCCTTTAGAAACTGAAATATCTATTGCAAAACCTGCATAATCGCCAAATTTTATAAGATTAAAACCTGTTACCTTCTGTTTAGTTAAATATGCTTCACCTACATATCCGGGTGTTAGCCATATTCTCTCTTTTGTAGATTTTGCAAGAACATTTATACATAAAGCGATAGAGGCTTTATATGCTTTTGAAGATTTGGGTTCAATAATTCCTGATGTACCAAGTATGCTAATGCCATCTTTTATACCGAGCCTGGGATTCCATGTTTTTTTTGCCAACATCTGGCCATCCGGAACTGTTATTACGACATTAAAACCTTTACCATTAGGTAATAGTGGCTTAAGGCTTTTTTTTATCATTTTTAATGGATTCGGATTTATTGCCGATTCTCCTACTTTTATTGCAAGTCCTTCTTTAGTTACCAGACCAACTCCGCTGCCTCCGGTTATCATAATACCTTCGGTTAAAGAAAAACTTACTTCCGAACGAAATTCAAAACCGTTTGTAATATCAGTATCATCGCCACTATCTTTAATTATTCCACAAGTTGCCAGGTTCTCTCCTTGCACTGCGTTTACAATCGGAAGTGTTAGTTCCAGTCCGCCTATTAAGGTAATTGTTACATTCTCCGGTATTTTCCTTGTTAAAAGTAATAAGGCTGCCGCTTTTGATGCAGCCTGAGCACAGGTTCCGGAAGTAAAACCTCTCTGGAGTCCTCCAACTTTACCTAAAATTTCTCGATAATTTTTCAATATTGATCTTTCCCGGCAAGAGTTATTATCCCATTTACAATCGCTGCTGCAATAGGGCTGCCGCCTTTTCTATCGATATTTGTTATATAGGGGATCCTGAGTTCAGAAAGCTCCCTCTTTGAATCTTCTGCTCCTACAAACCCTACAGGTACACCAACAATAAGTGCAGGAGCAGCAGTCCCGTTTTTAACCATATCTATTAATTCAAACAATGCTGTAGGTGCATTGCCAATAGCCACAATTCCATCTTTGTAAAAAGGAGCACCTTTGGTCATCGCAACTGCAGATTTGGTTGTGCCCCTGTTTTTTGCATTTTCACTAATATCATCATCATAAAGAAAACAAAGTAGCTTACCATTAAAGTTTTTATTAAGCCTGGCTCTTATACCGGATGCGACCATCGAAACATCTGTAAATATATTTTTGTTTTCATTTATAGCTTTAATTCCGGATTCAATTGCGTCTTTATGGAAAATAAAGCTTTTAGCAAATTCAACATCAGTTGTTGTATGAGCTATTCTGGTCCTTATCAACATTTCTTTTTCGGGACAGTTATAAACTCCAAACTCACGTTTAATTATATTAAAACTCTTTTTATAGATTTCCTCTGGTTTTAGATATTGTCTACCTCTATTCACGATTTCTCCTATATTTTAGTGCTGTGTCTATAAAATATTCTGCACTTTTTCTGTCTGAAGCAAAATGGATATGAAGCCAGCTTCCCAGACAATTATTTTGTGCAAAACCATCTAATTCTAGTTTTTCACCTTTTATAATTGTAAAAGCTCTTTCTTTGCCTGTATCAGAATCTATAAAACGAGCCCAGTGAAACATATGTCCTTTTAAGGATGTTCCTTTTTTCCCAAGAATTGTTGAACAATTCATACGAGCAGTACAATAGCCAAGAGAACATATTTTTTTTCCTGTAATAGTTCTACCGGGAAGAAGAGCCGTCATACTATAAAAGTCTCCTCTTTCATCTTCAATACCTTCTGTCATATACATAAATCCACCACATTCACCATAAACAGGCATTCCGCCTTCGGCCTTAACTCTAATATCATTGATCAGTGTTTTGTTACCAGAAAGTTCCTTACAATAAATCTCCGGGTAGCCGCCTCCTATATAGAGTGCATCAATATTAACTGGAAGCAACTCATCCGAAATAGGGCTAAAAAAGATTAATTCAGCACCTAAATGATTTAAAAGATCAAAATTATTTTGATAATAGAAACAAAATGCTTTATCAAACGCGATTGCAATTTTTATCTTCTTCTTTTTCATATGCTCTGCAAAAAGTACCGCTTTTGTTTCTTCTATATCTTTTGCACTCTCTGCAATAGACATAAGAAGATCAAGATTAATATACTTTTCTATCAGCACAGAATTACTTTCAATTTTCTTTTCAAGCTTATCTGATTTTTCTATCATTACAAGGCCAAGATGCCTTTCCGGTATAACAAAACTTTCATTACGCGGGATCCATCCCAGTATTGGAATTTTAATTCTTGATTCTATGGAGTCTTTTATCATTTTATAATGTTTTTCCGAACCAAGTTTGTTTAGAATAAATCCTGCAATATTTAATTCTTTATCAAATTCTGAGTATCCAAGAGCAATAGCACCAGCACTTCTTGCCATGGCCCGGCCATCTATAACAAGGATAACGGGTAGTTTAAGGATTTTTGCAAGATGAGCGGCACTACCTCTTTCATCATTTCCACCTGCACCGTCAAAAAGTCCCATTACTCCTTCTACAACAGAAATATCAGAAGTTTTCATCTGATGCTGATATAATTCCTTAATTGTATTTTCCGAAAAAAGCATACTATCAAGATTTCTACAGGGTTTCCGTGCTGCAATAGAATGAAAATAGGGATCAATATAATCCGGACCTGTTTTCCATGGCTGAACTTTCTTTCCTCTATTAATAAGAGCTCTATTTAATGACATAGTGATTATTGTTTTTCCACAGCCTGAATGTGTTCCGGCAATTATAAAACCACAATTTTTCATTTTTCGACTCCAACTCTTGCAGGTACACCTAAGTCTGCATAATGTTTAATGTTACCAGCCAAAGCTTTTTTACATTTTTGAATAAAAAGAGTACGGATAGCACTATTTTCTCCAAGGCCTTTCATATAACATTCAACTTTATATCCGGCCCTTTGAAGAATAGATTTCCATGAATCTTCCTCATCAGATGCCATATCCTTTCTCGCATGTTCTCCTGCTACGAGCATTAAAGGGAATATATGTATTTTCCTGATATTCTTATCTTTTAATCTAGCTAATATCAGATTAATTTTTGGGTAAGCTTCTACACAAGCAATATGCCAGGGAAGTTTTCTATCATTTATAATTGTCTGGAGACAACTATAAATACTGTTTGCAGGATGGTCTGAACCATGACCCATTAGAACTACAGCTTCATCTTTCTTTATTTCATGGAATTGAAAATCCAAACCATCAATTACTTTGTCATAATCAGTTTGATCATAAAGAAGAGGTTCCCCAATATTAAATGATTTAAAACTACTTTTAAAAGGAAGCAGTTTATCCAATATTTTACTATTATATTCAGATCCTGGAATTATAAGCAGAGGTTGAATAAGAACTTCTGTAAAATTATCTAGAATTAATTTTTCAATAGCTAAAACCGGTGTATCTATGTAAATTCCTTTTTCCCTCTTTAATTTCTTAATAATTATGTTTGATGTAAAGACTCGTCTAAGTTCATAATCTGGAAATGCTCTGGATAGTTCAGTTTCACATACCTCTATAGTTTTTTTTAGTGTATCTTTATAAGATGTACCAAAACTAACAACTATAAGAGCTTTTTTATTTTTCATAATTTAAACACTCTCTATTTTTTTATGTTTTTTAGTTATTTCTCTTAACTATTATTTTTAACAATTATGTTCAACAATTATGTTCAACAGTGAATGTAATTCTCTGGGGCAGGGAATTTCCATTTCCAGTCTTTCCCATATATCTACAACTGATGGAACAGCAATTTCTGCCCTCGCTAATAACTCTCTGTTTGTGAGAATATTGTCCGGGGAACCCGATGCAAGAAGTTTTCCTTCTTTAAAAAGAAGAACCTGATCACTCCAACCCCAACTGAAATCCGTATCATGAGTTGAGATAATTACTGTTTTCCCATCATCTATTAGCTTATCAAAAATTCTATTCATGTCTTCACGGCCTTTCATGTCAAGCCAGGCAAATGGCTCATCAAAAATAAGAATCTCAGTTTCCATAGCCAAAATAGAAGCTGCAGCAACTTTCTTTTTCTGACCATAACTTAAGTATTGAGTTGGCCTATCTTTAAGGTTCTTAAGACCTGTTTTGTCCATAGCGTTATTAACTGTTTGGAGGATCTTGTTTTTTCCGAAACCCAGGTTAACCGGTCCAAAAGATATCTCCTGAAACACAGTGGGTGCAAACAATTGAATATCAGGATTCTGAAATGTTACACCAACCTGACTAACAATATCCTTAAGCTTACTTTTACTGCAATTATGGCCATTAACAGAGACTTTTCCTGAATCAGCTTTTAGCAAACCATTTAAAATTAGAAAAAGGGTAGTTTTACCGGAACCGTTTTCTCCATGCACAGAAACTTTTTTTCCCTTTTCAATTTTAAAAGTTACTTTTTCCAGAGCCTGGATTCCATCCGGATAAGAAAAACTTATATTATCTGCATTTATAATAGCCATATTTTTTCTCCCACTAATAAAAAAAGAATAAGCAAAGGGAAAAGATAATAGAATATAGAAAGGCTTTTTTTCTTATCAGTTTCTTCTTCCAGAAAAATAAAATCACCATGAAAACCTCTTCCCCTAAGAGCATTATAAGCTGCTTTACTATGGCTAAATGATTTCACAAATAATGAAGATACTAACTGGCCTGTGGATTTTAATGAGTTCTTAAAATTACTATATCCCATTCTAGACTTCTGACTCAGGTGAATTATAGAAGCTGTTTCAAAAAAAAGAAAAATATACCTATAAATTAGAATTATTAATTCACATAATAGTGGTGATATTTTTAATCTCTTAAAAACTCTATTTAGCTGTACTACAGGTGTTGTTAAAATAAGAAAAAAGAATAAACTAACTGATGCTATAGATTTCACCCCAATTATTACTGCTTTTTTAAAACCGGTTTCTGAATAATTAAATGAAGATATGAAAGATGGCCCAATACTAAAAATTACAGGTATTAAAGCTGTTAATATAAAAATCAGAGGAACAGTTGTCATCTTTAGCAATTTAACAGGGGCAACTTTACACTCAAGAATTAGTTTAAAAATAATTATAACCAGTACAAAAGTCGGTATAATAAATGTATCGCAGAACATAAGTATAATAAGAGTAGTAAAAAAGAAATATAGTTTTGCCAGTCCGCTACATTTGCGTAAAGGAGAGTTATAAGCTAAGAGATCTGTAGAATTAATCATTTTTTTCTACTTTTTTTCCCTACAAAATAACCAATCCCATAAAATAAAACAGCTGAACCTGCTGCTGCCTGAAGAGAAAAAAGAAGACTCTCTATTGCTGGTCCGGGTGGTGTCCATACCGGGGTTATCCATGGTTCATATTCGGGATCTAGCTCTAAAATGAGATTTTGCCCCTGATTATCAGAACCTGAAAAATTACTCTTTTTAAGTAAGATTAACGGGAATACTGTAAGAAGAATCACAATTCCAATTAAAACAAAACTAATTAATGATTTTTTCTTCATGAAATTGATTTCCTGAATATTTTAAGTTCATCATATGCATGCCGAGTTAAAATATTAAAGACGACAACAGTAAGCAAAGCTTCTATCGCAGCAATTGGGATCTGAGTTATAGCAAAAACAGTAAGAAATTTGACTAAAGCTCCACTAAACCCACTTACAGAATCAGGATGAGCCAGTGCAAGTTCTACAGAAGTTACTGTATAAATCGTAATATTTCCTATAAAAGCAGCAAGAAAAATAGTGAACGTTTTGTTGATACCAAGTTTATTCCCTAACTTCCAGATAGACCATGCAACCACAGATCCTGCAATAGCCATCGAGATAGTATTTGCTCCCAGGGTGGTAATTCCTCCATGAGCGAGTAGCAAAGCCTGAAATAGCAGGACAATAAAACCTATTATAAACATAACAGAAGGTCCGAACAATATTGCACCTAGAGCCACTCCTGTAGGATGAGAGGAACTTCCTGTAAAAGATGGTAATTTTAGCGCAGATAAAACAAATACAAAAGCACCGGCAATTGCAATAAGAAGTTTTATCTTCCCATCTGAAAGTGAAATAGTTTTAATCCTTTTTAAACCGTAAAAAAGAAAAGGTATAATCAGAATCCAATACAATCCGGCCCAGACCGGCTGGAGAAAACCTTCCATAATATGCATTGCAAAAAGAGATTGTGGTTGTGCTACTAAAAAAAACGCAATCAAATATAGAGTAGTAGATAATTTCTTAAGATTCATTAAACCTCCTTATCTTAACAGGAGGGACAGGTATCTTCGCTGTCCCATTTAATTTACCACGTTAAATGTGACTATAGATTCTTCTGCAGTAGGTTTTCTGACTTCCGGGTCTATCTCCCCTTCCCCTTCCCATTCTTAAAACAGTGGGTGCCTTTCTGGCATGAAGGTTTGTCCAGCATACTTACGCTGCCGGTATAAAAACCGGTCCGGTTACAGCGACGGGTTCGTTCCTGATTTTAACAGGATTCCCTTTAATTCCCTTATTTAAGAGAAATCAGCAAATGAATTAATATGATCATTCTATTAATACAGTATTTTGATATTATATGTCAATACAGCAATTCTCAATCTCAGCAATTTTAAATTTGGTTAGAAACATTTAATATTTGTTGTACGCTATCAAAAAGGGAACACCGATTACTCCGATTTTTTAAGATTTCATAGATATATTTCAAGAAATCTGTAAATTTATTCTATGATAATCTTAATCTGTGTTAATCGGTGTAATCGGTGGTTTCATATTTATAATTCCTTTCTCAATCTGAAAATATATTATAAAAAATAAAAAAAGAATTTTACCACTTATTTTCACTAATCTGCACTAATAGTTTCTTTTTTAGTGAAGATTAGTGTCAATTAGTAGTTTTAAGTCTCAATATCTTGTCAGGCCGAGTCTTTTCCTTTCGACCTCCTAAACAAAATATTTATCCTTCCCGGGAAGCTAAGAAATATACCTCTTCGAACTGGTAATTCAAATAAACTCATTCCATTTTCTAAAGTTTTTTCTATTCTTTCCAAAGATGGATTCAGCTATTTACATACCAAAGATACCACTCATCCTGATATATCGACCACCTAGGCTCTTTATATTGTAATTCAAGTTTATGTTCGTTATGTTGTGCTTATGAAAACAAATTAACATAAGGAGTGTTATAATGAAGATAAAAATTACAATAATTTTATTTCTTTTTAGTGTGATGTCATTGATATCGCTGAGTGCTATTGATATAAACTTTAGCGAGGATGCATTCACAGAAACCTCACTGGAACTTACTGATTATGTATTTGTCGGAGAAGAATTATCATTTACCGGTAAGGCAGATAATCTTTATTTCTTAGGAATAAAACTAAACTTTCAGGGAGAAGTGGAATCAGGATTAACAGCCTTTGGAGACAGGGTAACCATCGATGGAATAGTAAAAAACGATACTCATATTGGAGCAAAAACCATAGACATACTTGGTGATGTGGAAGGCACCCTGTTTCTGGGAGGTAATAATATAGTTATTGCTGAGAGTTCAACGGTAAGGGGAGACCTTTTAGCCGGCGCGTTGAAAATTACCATTAATGGTGTTGTTGATGGTGATGTCTATATAGGTGCTGGTAAGGTAATTATTAACGGTACGGTTACGGGAAATCTTTTTACCAAAACAGGAAAAATAGTATTCGGTGAGAATGGTAGAATAGAAGGAGATTTAGAGTACTCCTCGGATTGGGAGTTATTGGAAGATGACAGGTCGAGTGTGTTTGGTACTATTGAATTTACAGAATTTGATAAAGATGAGTTTTTTATTGATGATGAATTCAAAGAAAGCATTAAATGGATTGGACCCATAATTAGAATTATATTTATTCTTTCATTTCTGGTTGCAGGCGTGTTATTGTTGGTATTCCCTGTTTCAAAAATATTGGAAAAAGAACGCACAGAAAGACGATTCATCTTTTCAGCCCTCTGGGGATTAATCCCATTCTTTGTATATCCCGTTCTTGTTGCATTAGGATTTCTCCTGGGTATACTTTTTGGAATTACAGTTCCTATTGCGCTGGGTCTATTATTAGCAGGTTTTCCATTGTTGGTTTTTACTATGGTGTTGGGAATTACCCTGTTTGGTCAGTTTCTTTTCAGACTATTCAAATGGAAGAAAAACTCCAGACACCTTTTCTTTCTCTTTGGACTGGTATTCGCAATCATAATCTCTTTTATTCCGATTCTGTCTATACTTGGATTTATCTTCTTTTCCGCTGCCGGATGGGGTCGATTATTAGAAGGTATTTTTAAAATTGAGTTTGGTAAACAGGTAGAAGCTGAGGCTGAAGTTTAAATAGTAATATTATTTGTATGAGGGGTGGAACTTTAACTAAGATCCACCTTTTTTATTTTCACTCCTGCTTTGCTAAAGCCCGCAAGGGGAATATAGAGAAGCTAAACTGAAGATACCAAAAAATCTTATTTAGTAAATTTCTCACAGAGCGCACGGAGGCCACAGAGGAAATAATTACTTATCAATAAAATATCCATTGACATGGTCAATTCAATTGACTATATTATAGAAAATACCTGAATGGAGGTTTATATGAAAACAATGGCTATAAGTATCTTTAAAACTAATGCATTAAAGGTTATTGCTGAAGTTGCAGAAACTCATGAAAGAATAATAATTACAAAAAGAGGTAAAGCAATGGCCGAGATTATCCCATTTCACTCTTTGGAAAATGAAGCTATCCCAGGTAAACTTTCATCCTCACTTAAATATGAGAAAGATATAATTAATCCTTTAGGATCAAATATGTGGGATGTATGCAAATGAAATATTTGCTTGATACGCATACGTGGATTTGGTGGAATATGCATCCCGAAAATTTATCAAAAAAAGTAAAAAGTAAAATTATTAATGTAAATGAATATAATGAAATGCTTCTATCAGTTATTTCTGTATGGGAATTTTGTAAACTCCTGGAAAAAAATAGGCTTGCTATCACATGTGATTCTGAGGAATGGATTAAAGAAGCAATTGATATTCCCAAACTACGTTTGGTTCCTCTAACACCCACCATTGCATATAAATCCACTGTTTTACCAGGACAATTTCATGATGATCCAGCAGATCAAATTATTGTAGCAACAGCACGTGAAGAAAATGCAACAATTTTAACAAAAGATAGAAGAATTCTTGATTATAACCATATAAAATCTATCTGGTAGATTTTTCAATATATACTGAAAATATTATTAATTGACAGGTATTTCAGGATCTATTTATTATTCTGACAGCCGAAATATCTCGCAGTTCTGACTTACGGGATAAAGGCTATAAAATAGTGCCTGACCACATGCAAGCTTGTGGTCAGACCGCCGCTTTTCAGAATGAAGATACCTCGGAACCAGCAGTTTTAAATATGGATTCTAATAAACTTTATTTGGTACAAAATTTAATTATTTTGAATTTTTAGACACGGATTTACAGAATTTAAAAGGATTTTTATATAATATTATATAAAGTTTTATGTAATCCGTGTTAATCCTCCATTCCGCTTTGCTTCATTCCCAATGTGTAAATCCGTATCTAATTTTTTTTATTTTTTATAATATCTTTTTTAATGATAATTGCTGCCTCGGAACTATGCTTCTTGACTTTTTGTTATTTTTCTTTTTTTTATTCGTAAAAATCAGCGGCCATTCGTTGTTAATACCAATTATAAATTCTTTGCTAACTGCTAAGAAATTTAATCCTACAGTATGTTTTGACCCTT
>SDBV01006805.1_pt1 | contig 15743 bp, 8 predicted proteins | sample 2277081 | NCBI WGS metagenome assembly SDBV01 (sample SAMN10402039, study PRJNA504765) | marine sediment metagenome | isolation source: marine sediment core GS10_PC15, 223 cmbsf | place: Arctic Ocean: Southern Knipovich Ridge | collected 2010
TTGCGAAAAAAACATCTAAGGGAAACAAGGGTAAGAGTCTGTTATTCTGGTAATTAGACCACTCTGTGCAACTCGCTGAAACTTCCTAATACGGTTAGATTAAACCGTGAAAATCCGTGATATAGAGAAAATCTGTGATGCCTTGTTTAAGGAATAGATTATAATAAAGTGCAAGTATGAAGTATTATTGCCCATTCACTTAACAGGAGTATAGATGAAATTTCTTACTAATATCAGTATGGAACGCGAACAATTAAGGATTCTTCTCTCTTCCTTTGCCGCAATCTCAGGCGTTGGACTACTTTCATATGCCGCCTTACCTTTCCTGTTCGGTTCAACCATGAAAAGTCTTGATTTGAATGAGGCAAGTGTTGGGCTTCTTTATAGCCTGGAGTTTCTCGCTGCTGCTCTATCATCTCTAATAGTTGCGCCAAAGATTGGAAAGATTAAACGCAAGTATTTGGCCTTTGTAGGAGCTTTTATAGTTATTTTAGGCAATCTTGCCTCTGCTTTGTGGAGTAACTATGAATTCTTGCTGGTGATCAGGCCATTTACAGGCATCGGTGCTGGATTAACCTTAGCCTGTGGAAATGCAACAATTGCCAATGCCAAACACCCTGCAAAAATTGCTGGAATGATGAATGTTCTGTTTGCAGGTATGATTGTTATACTCATGTTGTTTTTGTCATTCGTAAGTGAGTCCTGGGGTATTCAGGGCATCTATCTTGCCTTGGCAGCTGTGACCATTAGTTATCTTGTCTTGTTAATACGAATGCCCCAACGATCGATTAGTAATGATTTACCAACTCTTTCCAGTAAAACAACCGGCAAAGTAATGTTCAGTGTTGCCGGAGTTGCAATTTTTGTGGTTTTCTTTTTGTTTACTCTTAGAGATTCCATGGCCTGGGCCTTTGCTGAGAGAATTGGTGATGTGGTAGGGTACACCACCTCTGAAATAGGTAGATTACTATCACTGCAAGGACTCACTGGCTTGTTTGGTCCCATAATAGCTGCATTGATCGGTTTTAAGTATGGAATGAGATTTCCCTTGCTATTTGGACTGATATTCGCAGGATTGACCTCTTATACAATATTTTTATCAATTGAAGCTCCTTATCTTTTCAGGATCTCAATATTAGTTTGGACGGCAGGATACTTTTTTGCCATCTCTTACCTGACTGCTTTTGCAGCAACACTGGATCCTGATGGCCGAATTGTCGCGGCTTCGGGAAGCGCTATGGTACTCGGAGTCGCCGTTGGACCAGCATTTTCAGGCTATATTATTTTGTATAGTGGTTATGCAATGGCGGCATGGGCAACACTTGCATTGGTGATTGTGATGACAATTGCAGTAATAGTTTCTCTGAAATGGGCATTGAACCTCAAGCGGAGCGGGAGAGATAATTCAAAATTAGCATACAGCGATACCATAAATCATTGAATAATTTGACTCGTGCAGATGTCTTTTTTGGAATGGATCAGGAAGTCCATGCAAGAAGGGAGATAATTAAGCAGCGAATCCTACTAAAAAGGAGGCTGGATTTTGACGTAAAGAAATCAGCTTTGATATGAGTAAAGTATTTCTAAGATATATGTTAACCGGGATCCGGAAGTTGCTGACTTTAAACAACCCTGGGTACCTCACCCACATTTCCGACGAGGGTCACTCTGTTTACTCCGTATTTCATAATTGTAAGATTTGGTTACAGGGATTAATGTGATGAGGGGTGGGGATATCGGTCATGCTGCTTTATAGGGATTCTCGCCTAATTGACTTAGGTGCATATATTCAGTACTTTAGGAGTGTAGGTCATCAAAGTGTTCGGACTCCGATTAGCTAAAAGTTAAGAGAGACATTTTAATGTTTAATTTAACACTGAAGTAATGGCATTGGATGGTGGTTCACTTTGGGCCGGTATGGATGGTTCACTTTCATCCGGTAGGGGTGGTTCTCTTTATGCGGTATTTGCATCGTCAAGTAACTTTAGATTCATAATAAGTTATAGCGTTTTTATCGAATCTCTAATAATAATCTCAGGATTCAGGAATATCTGAGTGGATTGAAGTTCTTCATCTTTAATCTTAGCCATAAGAATTTTTACTGCAATTCTGCTGATTTCTTTCAATGGCTGTTGTATGGATGACAGGGATGTTTTAAGAAAATCAAAATAAGGGCTGTTATCAAATGTAATCAGGGATATGTCTTCCGGGATTCTGATGTTTCCTTCCTTCAGGGCTTTCATGCAACCAATGGCTATGGTGTTGCTTAAGGTGAAGATTGCTGTTGGGACATTCTTGCCTTTAAGAAGCAACATGGTTTCAATATATCCATTTTCCATACTGAATGAATCGCCAAGAATCGTTGTTTGAGTTATATTAGCTTCCTTAAGGGCTTCTGTATAGCCTTTCACTCTTTGCTGATTGGGTGAAGTGTCCCGGTTCCCCTGGATACACACAATTTTTTTATGGCCTCTTTTAATAAGTTCTTCAGTTGCAGAATATGCTCCGGTGTAATTATCTGTTGCAACATAAGGTATATCAAGACCTTCAAAGTACCTGTCTATACAAACCACAGGTAATCCACCTTGGTGCAGGCGCTCTATTTTCTCATATCTTTCCCCACTTGGAGCTATAAGAAGGCCCTCAATATTGTAGGACTGGATTATCTTCAGAGATGTATTTTCAATGTCAGGATTCTCATCACAATCAATAAAAATCGTCATGTAACCATGCTTATAAAGCTGCAAATTTATTTCACTGGCAATGGATGCAAAGAAAGGATTACTCAATAATGGTAGTATTAGCGCAATCGTTTTACTCTTTCCTGATCGCAGGTTTGCAGCAAAGTGATTTGGTATGTAATTGAGTTTTTCAGCTGTTTCTTTAACAATCTTTTGTGTGGCTTTGCTTATCCGATGCTGTTCAGCCTTGCCATTCATGACTCTTGAGACAGTTGTTATAGAGTGTCCGGTGATTTCTGCAATATCTTTTATTTTCGCTTTCAATCCAGATTACATTGAGTTTGTTGCAAATATATATTAAATAAACAAAAATAAGCGCAAGCGCTTGTGCATTGAATTAGTATAACATATATTTGATACATAAATTTAAAAAAGGTACTCATTAATATCATTAAAAATCTCTAAATTATGAAACGTAAAAAGTCCTTAGAACTATTTGTTTGCTTGCTCTCTTTCGCAATAGTCATGATAGGGTGCGATAAAGATTCAGATGATCCCCCTCCTGTTGTAAATCAGCCACCTGTATTTTCAGGATTAAATGATTTAACATTGACTCCGGGATTTGAAACTCATGAATTAGATTTTGCCAATTATGTTACAGATCAGGAAGGTGAAATAATCACTTATGAGGTTACCAATAGCGACGAGTCTGTGATCACAATCAGCCTTAATAGCACCGTACTTACGATTACTGAAGTGGGCCCGGGAGATTCAGATATCACTGTTATAGCCACTGACGGACATGAGGACCACGAGGTAACCGAAACTTTTACTGTAACGGTAGAACCCATTACAGGAGCTGCAGATTATACAGGGAATGCAGCAGTTATGGTTGATTTTAATGGACTTGAAGGTAACGTATTTGATAATCCTATAGATGGTTGGCTTTTTGAGGGAAATACCGCAGATGGTGAATATAATGGCGCAGATATTGGTTCGATTCTACTTGAAAATGATCACCTGTCGCTCACACATAATGCAGAAGTAACCTATATATGGTCAGAGATGGAGCTTGATGGTAACCAGGATTATACCGGAAAGAAGTTCAGGTTTGATTACAGCTTCTTCACTGCTCCAAATTTGACTGGTACACATTGGGAGGATGATCCACCGGGAGTTGACATACAAATATATTTTGTTGATGCTGAATGGGGTGATATCGGAGGTGGCCAATACAGATTTAGTGATATGAACCTGACGTACAGTGCAGATTGGCAGGCAGTTGAAATTCCATTATTTGAATTTGAAAGTTTGTGGGATCTTCCTGTTGATCCATCAGCAGTTGGAGTGATCGGTATTGAGGTCTGGGGTGGAACTGCAAGTGCTCCTATTTCGTTCAGGCTTGACAATTTTGGAATTGTAGATTAGTTCGCATCATCACCATCATACAACAAAAATATTAACGCTAGTGGGTACTTAAATCTCTCTAATTAGATATTAATGTTATGAAAAAAAGCATAAAATTAATATTAAGCGCTTTTTTCCTGATGTTTTGCGTTCAGCATATACATGCACAAATAGCCATTACAGGTAGTGTAACGGATGAACTCCAGGAAATCGTAAGCGGTGCCAACATTGTAGTAAAAGGTACCACAGTGGGTACCATCTCAGATGCTGAGGGAAATTATTCCATAAGGGTTCCGGAGGGTTCCGGAATCCTTATTTTCAGCTTTGTGGGATACAAAACCCAGGAACTATCCATTGGGAATAACACCACAATGGATGTCAGATTGGAGATTGACAGAGCAGAATTGGAAGCGATTGTTGTTGTAGGTTACGGTTCACAGAGAAAGCAGGATATCACTGGTGCTATATCGGTTGTTAACACCGATGACCTGTCGAAGAGTCTCTATACCAATGTATCAGACAGGTTGCAGGGCAGGGTACCTGGTGTCACTGTCAGGACCAATGGAGAGCCGGGTTCCATGGGTGATGTGACCATCCGTGGGGTATCATTTTTCGGGGACAATAATCCTTTGTATGTCATTGACGGAATACCCACTGAAGATAGCCCAAATATAAATCCTGCCGATATTGAGTCCATTCAGGTACTAAAAGATGCATCCTCTTCGGCCATTTATGGATCCAGGGCTGCAAACGGAGTGGTGGTCATTACTACAAAAAAGGGGACTGCTGGAAAACCCACTATTTCATTTAATGCAAATTTCGGCATTCAGCAGATTCCACATAAAATGGATGTAGTGAATACAGTGGAATTCGCGAGGATTCATAATGAGGCCTATGACAATGCAGGATATCCCCGAAGGAACTGGTCCAATGATATTTCTCATGGGGTGGATACCGACTGGCAGAAAGAGGTTTTCAATGAAGCTGCACTACTTCAGGATTATAATTTAACTGTTACCGGAGGAAGCGACAAAAGCAAGGTATATTTTAACCTAAACAATACCAACCAGGAAGGTACCATTGAAGGCACTCTGTTTAACAGATTGGGAACCCGGATCAATTCTGAATTTGATCTTACAAGTCGCATTAAAATTGGGCAGAACCTGGCGGTGAGCAGAACGCGCCAGAGTGGTCAGCAGGTATTAGCGGCTCAATCTGTTATGGGGGGGCAGGGGGATGCGGTTATCAATACTGCTGTGATGATGTTTCCCACAATTCCGGTGTATGACCCTACCCGTTTGAGTGGTTATGGACATGGGACCATTCCAGATGCTGAAATATATCTGTATAATCCGGTGGGAATACGTGAGATGTCCACCAGCCAGGAGAACCATACTCGAATCATAGGAAATATATATGCGAATATTCATATTATCGAAGGGCTGGAATACAGGTTGAACCTTGCTACCGATGCTGATTTAGGCTCATCCAAAAGGTACCAGCAGGGCGGACAGATAACTACGGAACTTATACACCTTTCAGGTTTGGAAGAAACCAATTATCAAAGTTCCATGTTTCTATTTGAGAACCGTTTAACTTACAGTAGAGATTTTGGAGATCATGGATTATCGCTTATGGCTACTCACACTGAGCAACAATTCAAAGTCAAGCAAAATGGCATTGGAATTAATGGAGGTTTTGAAGGCACCGACCCGTTTTTTCAAATCTCGTCAACCACAGCTGCACCTGAGGATATCACAACCTGGGGGAATGAGCGGACCTCGACAATCCGGTCATTTTTAGGAAGGTTCACCTATAATTTTGCAGACAAATACCTGTTAACTGCCAATTTCAGAGCTGATGGTTCTTCAAAATTTCCCGAGGAGAACAGGTGGGGTACTTTTCCTTCAGTATCAGCCGGTTGGAATGTGAGCAAGGAGAATTTCTTTAATGTACCCTTCATCTACAATTTGAAACTACGTGGAGGTTATGGACAAGTGGGTAATGCAAGTATAAATGATTACGAGTATCAATCTTTAATGTTTTCAAGTTCGGTTGGTGGAACAAATTACAACCTGGGATATGATGACAGAAGTGTGATAGGTACAACACGTGCAGGGATTGTAAATAGCAATCTGAGATGGGAAACCCTGAAAGAGACCAACGTGGGAATTGATCTTGCCTTTCTCGGTGGAAGCATTGAAGTGATTGGAGATGTCTATTTTGGTCAGTTGGAAGACCTCCTGGTGGAAGCGCCGATACCAGGAAGTGCAGGAGAAGGGGGCTGGGCAACCACAACAGTGAATGCAGCCACCATGGACAGAACCGGATGGGAACTATCCTTAAGATATAGGAAAATGGAAGGTGATTTCAAATTCGATATTACGGCAAACCTGTTCCATAGCGGCAATAAGGTAACTTATCTTCCTATGGGCGATATGTTTGGATTGCATTCAATGACCAGAGAAGGTCTCCCCATAGGGCAAATTTATGTGCTGGATTACCTTGGCATATATACAGACGAGTCTGAATTGGATGAGTATACTGTCGTGGGCCAGGTTCCGGAATTGGGAGATGCCAAATACAGGGATGTCAGTGGAAATGGAAATATCAGTGAAGGTGAGGACAGGGAGATCGTGGGAGATCCGAATCCCGGGTTACAGTATGGATTGAATTTTAATGCGTACTGGCGAAATTTCGAATTCTCTCTTTTCATTCAGGGAGTGCAGGGCAGGAAGGCCTTCAATGCTATAAAATATGCGATGAATACAAGTCCGATAACCAGCTATACTGGCGACTATGATCCATATATTGATGGTGCTGGATCTGATCCAAGACCCACAGCAGATTTTGGCAGTCCAAATAATATTGCCAGTGGCCTGTTTGTGGAGGATGCTTCCTACCTGAGGCTTAAGAATGTGAGGATTGGTTACAATATCCCATGGGATAAAGTGAACAATTTAAGCGTCTTCATTGGTGGTCAGAACCTGCTGACCTTTACAAAATATTCAGGCATGGATCCTGAGTTTGAAAGCGATATTCTTGCTCCGGGAGTCGACTGGGGAGGATTCCCGAATATCAGGACCTTCAATGCAGGTATAAATCTTAGATTCTAATGGTAACAAACGAAAAGAAGCAAAAATGAAGAATCTAATATATAAAGCAACTTTACTCTGTACGGTGATCTGTGTCTCAGCCTGTGTGGAGTTGGAACAGATAAATCCTAACTTTCAGACCGAGGAAAGTTTTTGGAAAACAAGCCAGGACTTCTATCAGGGGCTTATGGGAGCCTATGACCATTTGCAAAACGATGAAATGTACAGCGGCAAGCTTCAGCAGACTTTTAATCTTCTTTCTGACGAAGGTTTTACGGGTGAGCTTGGAGAACCGTTAAATCTGGCAACATTTACCTCTGATATGAACAATGAATTCCTCACATCCTTGTGGTATGATTTCTACACATTAATTGCAAGGTCTTACGAGGTTATTGAAAGAGGAGAAAATAGTAATGTTACCGGCCTCCAGGGCATGATAGGTGAAGCGAAGTTCCTTGTTGCATTTGCTTATTACCATCTGATTAATGCCTATGGCGACGGAATTGCCTATGTTGATGGTATACAGGTGGCAAGTGACAGGCCCCGAAAAGCAGAGCCGGGAGAGATGTGGGCCTTTACCGAGGCATTGCTAAATGAAGCCATTCCAGTATTACCCACTTCATATTCTACATCTGATTTTGGCAGGGCGACCAGGGGAGCAGCACAATCTTTACTGGCCAAGGTGTTTATGCAGCAGGGAGATTATGCTGCTGCAGAACCCATACTAAAGCAAATCGTTGAATCGGGATATGTACTGAATGCTGACTATGAAGCCAATTTTACAGAGGAACTTACCACCGGAAATAAGGAAGTGGTATTCCAGGTAAATTTCGTGCATAATGGTCCACAGGAAGAGACAGATAATGCCTGGTACTTCAGGATAAATACGCCGGGGCCATCCAATATTGGAATATGGGCTGATCAGCTGGCTTCTGAATTTACCATACGGTCTTATCTCGTGGAATCTGACATGGATGGTAATCCCGATCCAAGGATGAATGCAAGTATTTTTACAGAGTACACCGATAAGACTTTATATGGTCAGACCTGGGCCTGGTGGGAAGCGAATACATCAGAAATAGTTACCGGGGCAAGTTTTTATAAGTTCAATGAAAACGAGGCGGTGTTGGATGAGATCAATAACGGTACAGGTTATGTTCAATGGAAAAATGGAGGCAAGGATATGATCATTATTCGATATGCCGATATTCTTCTGCTATATGCTGAGGCTTTGAATGAGAACGGTAAAACATCTGAAGCACATAAATATGTAAATGAAGTCAGAGCCAGATCCAATATGAATGACCTGGAGGTAACGGCTGGTCGTGAACTAAACCAGGCTGAATTCGGGGAGCAAATAAAACATGAACGCCTGGTAGAACTTTGTGGCGAGTATTTAAGGTTTTTCGATTTAAAAAGATGGGGAGAATACGGGCCACAAATTGCGAACGATTTTACAGTTCCAGCTACCGGTGATGTAATAGCCAGGGACCCCATTTTTGCAAATTTCAGGGTAGGTAAGGATGAACTGTTCCCAATTCCTTTGGATGAACTGGATTTAAACCCAAGCCTGTTACCGCAAAATCCGGGTTGGTAGAGTTTTACCGGATTGACGCTAAAAGCTGGATTATTTTCCCTTCGAAAATGTGTCAGAACATTTGAATCTTTCAATGTATAATGCTAATCCAGATATTTAGATGCTTCTGATATTGTAATTCTCAATTAAAAGTGGAACACGAATTGATAAATATCATGACGTATGAAAAATATACTACTTCTTTTCACTGCATTCATCTCGGCCTTACTTATTAATGGTTGTCAGTCAGATGAATATAAAACCATTTCAATAGATGAACTTAGAAATAAAATTGCCGGAGGCTGGGCCGGAAAAATGATAGGTGTTTCATACGGCGCTCCAACTGAATTCGAGTATAACGGAGTAATTAACGAGGATCCTATTGATTGGAATCCTGAATCGTTACGGAGGTCTATTGGAGAAGATGATCTGTACGTACAGATGAGTTTTATGATGACCATGGATAAATATGGCATGGATGGGCCGGTTGAGAAATTTGGGGAAGCATTTGCCAATGCTGGTTATATGCTATGGCATGCTAACCGCGGAGCCAGAATGAATATCTGGAATGGTATAATGCCTCCTGAATCTGGCCATCCCGATTATAACCTGCATGCTGATGACATTGACTTTCAGATTGAAGCAGATTATATCGGTTTAATGTGCCCTGCTATGCCACAAACATCCAACAAAATTTGCGATAAAATAGGGCATATTATGAATTACGGAGATGGTGTTTACGGTGGAATGTTTGTTAGTGCACTGTATGCAGCTGCTTATTTTGAAGATGATATAAAGCAAGTGCTTTACACAGCCATGAAATCTCTACCGGAAAAGAGCAAATACCATGAGATATTGACAGATATGATAGACGGCTATCAAAGAAATCCTGGTGAATGGAGAAAAACCTGGCAGGAGATTTATAATAAGTGGGGTGAAATCGACATCTGCTGTGCACTGTCAGAATACAATATTGATGCTAAACTGAACGGTGCTTTTATCGCTATGGGTTTGTTGTATGGCGAAGGAGATTTTGAGAAAAGTATAGAAATAGCTACCCGCTGTGGAGCTGATTCTGATTGCAATCCGTCCAATTGTTCCGGAGTAATGGGCATCATTCTTGGATACGATAATATTCCTTCGGAATGGACCCGGTATATTGATGAAATTGAGGACTCACTATTCATTTACACCGATTATTCATTTAACATAGCAGTTGACAGAACTTTGCACTACGCAAAACAATTGATTGTGGAAAATGGCGGTAAGGTAGAAGATGGCTTGCTTTACATCAAAGAACAGGAACCAACACCAGCCAAACTGGAGGTTTCATTTCCAGGCACGGTACCCAAAGAAAAAGTGACCATCGATGATGAAGACTATTGGGAATGGAAGGGTGATTGGAAAACGGTTCAACAAAACAATCAATGGGATGCTGAAGAAAAACAAAAACAGGCCGACCAGGAAGGATCGGAGCTTGTTTTCAAATTCAATGGAACCGGGGCGGTGGTATTGGGAAGGATCGATATTGATTGTGGTCAGGTAGAAATTTTTGTCGACGGACAGTTCTATCGGTCAAGAGACAATTATTATAAAATGATGGGCTGGGGGGCAGGAGATGGTTGGCTCAATGGCGCTCACCTTGCCCATGTAATGAATTTGGAACCAGGGGACCATACAATCAAAATGGTGATCACAGGAAAAAAGAACGAGAAATCTACAGGAACCAAACTCAAAGTAGCAAGAGCCATTGTTTACGACAAAATTTTTGAAAATGAAGAGCTTAACAAGATACATGCTACCACTTTTCCTGATATGCTTATTTAGCCAGTCATGCGATTCGCAAAAAGTCGATCATAAATATGCATCAACTGTGCATACTTTTAACGAAGCCTGGAATACCGGCAACTACGATTTGTTGGATGAAGTAGTTCATCCATCATATACAAAATTGGAAGGTGACCAGGTTATAAATGGAGTCGAATCACTGAAGAGCTACGTCAAAGCTTACAGGGAGTCTTATTTTGATGTAAAGATTACTTATATCGATGAAGTTTATGGAAATAAAAAGGCAGCAATCAATTTTACAATTGAAGGAACACCGAAAGAAAGTGGAAAAAAATTCAAAGCTGAAGGGATAGTGATATTCCGATTCCGGAACAATAAAATAATTGAAGACCATAGCGTTTTTGATCAGCTGTCAGCATTGAATCAACAGGGTTATACACTTGTCAGTGAGCAGAAGACCAGGATACTCTTCGATACGGATGCCAATAATGAACTGGATGATCAACATGCATTGGCTTATTTGCTATTCAATGGTGATGATTTTGATGTGGAGGGTATCACGGTGAATAAAACACATAGTGGGGGAGATATAGATCAGCATTATGAGGAAGCAGAAAGGGTTGTCCAATTATGTGGGCTTTCTGGTAAGATAGATATATTCAAAGGAGCTAATGAAAACTTTGAAGAGATCAAGGCAGACATTAATAAACCTACGTTCGATGGTGATGATGCCGTCAATTTCATTATCTCAAGAGCGAAAGCTGTTTCGGATAGAAAACTAATTTTATTACCCGTTGGTAAACTGACCAATATTGCCCTGGCTCTTTATAAGGATCCATCTATTGCCGATCGGGTACGAATTGTATGGCTTGGGTCTAACTATCCTGAATCCGGTGAGTACAACCAGGAAAATGATCGTGCAGCCCTGCAATATATCCTTGACACCGAAGTGGATTTTGAAATAGTGCTTGTTCGCTATGATCAACCAACAGGCACCGACGCTGTTAAGGCATATTTTGCAGACATCAAAGAGATTATGCCCAACAAAGGGCCCAAGATTTCCAGTCCTGTTATAGGAAGACATGGCAATGAATTTTCAAATTTTGGTGATTATTCAGTTAGCTTATTTAAGAACATAGAAAAGTTCGATGATGGATTTGATGAAGGCTACGATCAGGCTCGGGCACTCTTTGATATGGCGGCTGTCGCTATTGTGAAAAACCCTTCCTGGGCAGTTCCTACCAGTATACCCAGCCCCGAACTTGTTGATGGTGTTTGGAAAGACAGGCCCGAAAATCTCCGAAAGATCAGCATCTGGGAAAATTTTAACAAGGAAGAAATTATGAAAGATTTCTATCATTCCATGGAAAACTATGTACTCGTCAATGCTGCAAAATGAGTTTGCTTATTAGATATTATAGAAGAATAAGATGATGAATAGAATTAGCAAATTATTAATACTGGCTTTATTGGTGAATGTTCAATTTTTACATGGGCAAACTATAAGCAAATCGGAATATAAAGAAAAGTTGCAGGGCTTCTGGCTCGGCAGTTGCATCGCCAACTGGACAGGTTTGAAAACAGAAGGCATGCGAAAAGATAAACCGTATTTTACTGATGAGGACTGGAATACAAACCAGGGCAATGAATGGCATGGAGCATATATCGACTTCGTATTGGACAAAGAGATATGGGGTGCTGATGATGATACAGACATCGAGTACATCTATCAGCATGCAATGGAGACATATGATACCTACCTGCTCTCGGGGGAGCAAATCAGAAATCAGTGGCTGGAACATATTTCTCCGAAAGAGGAAAATTTTCTTTGGGTGTCAAATGAAACAGCTTTTAACCTCATGCGAGAAGAAAAGATGATTCCCCCTGTCACATCGCTACCTTATTTCAATGAGAACTGGGAAATGATAGATGCGCAGCTGACGACTGAGATATTTGGATTACTGGCACCTACGAGTCCGGACATAGCGCTTGAACTATCTTATTTGCCAATCAGAACAACAGCCTACTCACATTCCATGTATGCTGCACAATTTTATGTAATCATGCATGCCCTGGCCAGTAGTGTAGATGAAGGAATGTCCCGACGTGATCAGATGCTATGGTTGGCAGATTCAGCACGAACATACATTCCCGAATCGTCATATATAGCTAAAATGTATGATTGGGTTAGAAACGAATACATAAAATCGACCAATAAAGATGATTGGGAATCGGTACGAGATGCGTTCCATGATTACTACATAGAGGGAGGTGCCGACGATTATACCTACACAGCATTTTATGATTGTGGAAGCAATTTTGGCTTTAGCATCGTGAGCTTACTTTTTGGTGAAGGTGATTTTAAAAGGACGGTCCAAATAGGTACGCTTTCAGGTCAGGACTCCGACAACCCTACCGCAACCTGGGGAGGTTTGCTTGGTTTCATGTATGGATTTGATGGACTCGAAGAGCATTTTAATAAATATGATTTTTCTGAAGAGTATAATATCAATCGGACACGCATAAATTTCGCTAAAGGCATGGATACATTTTCTGCCATGGCCGACAGACTCCTTCCCCTGATCGAAAAAGTAGTGATAGAACAGATGAATGGGGGGGCTACTGAGGAAAGCTGGACTATTGGCTCGGAAACATCATCAAATTACTATGTTTCAGCAACGAATGGGAGCCCCAATGGAGATGGCAGTAGGGATAATCCCTGGGATTCACTTGATGACATAGATGCTTATACATTTTCGCCAGGTGATTCTGTACTATTTGAACGCGGATCGAAATGGGCAGGTACTTTTGAAATTACAGCTTCCGGATCATTAAATTCTCCCATCGTATTTACTTCATACGGAAAGGGAGACAGACCGGCCATAACTAATCCAGATGGTTCCAGCAATGACGGAAACGCCATTCGTATATCCGCAAGTCACATTTTGATAGACGATTTTTATATACACGATTGTGGATTAAGCGGACCTCGTACAGTCGGAGGCATCGCTTCCATCAATCGTGAAGATCATCACATCACAATCCAAAATAGTGAATTTAGCGGATGTCGCGTTGGGGTAAGACTATATGCTCACGATGTACTCATTACAAATAATTACATGCATAGCCCGGGTGGTGGAATAAATAAATGGTGGGGACCGATGGCTATTGTAGGCGCCGGGTATAGTGGAGAGATCTCATATAACTCAATTGAGGGTTTTCTGGCGCCAAACAATTATGGTTTTGATGGCGGGGCGATCGAACTGGACGATGAGGGCATTCACATTGATTGGAAAATACATCATAACATTAGTCGTGGCAATGAAGGTTTCTTTGAAAGTTATGATGATTCTGAATGTGAGGACTGTACATGGGGTGATATTGAAATTTGTTATAACTATAGCGATGATTATCAATGGTTCCTTGATGGACCAATAGGGAACAACGCTATAATTGAAAACAATACAATACTTAGAGTACTTCCGGCCAACACGGATTTTAACTGGTGTATCAGCCTTCATCATACTATTCCACAAGGATCTGTCCGCAACAATATATTCGTACTAGCAAACGGAGTTCAGGCATTCGAGTGGGAAAACCCTGGCTCTGCGACCAGTAATAACATTTACTTCTCTGTTGACGGTAGCCTTGCCAATCCAAAAGGATACTCCCTTGGGACAAATGAACTTATCACAGATCCACTTTTTACAAATTACGTAGAACGTGATTTGCACTTACTCGAGGGAAGTCCTGCGATTGACATGGCTGAAACTTCACGGTATTCAATGGACCTGGATAATAATCCTGTTCCATCTGGGAATGGTCCTGACCTGGGAGCATTTGAATCATCGTTTTTTGCGCTCGTTCCACATTTTGATATTATTGTCAACAACTTAACAGTCGCGGTAGATGGCAATGGAAGCCTGGCTGAAGATCAGCAAAGCGTACTAAGTTATACGTGGGATTTCGGAGATGGCGGAACTGGTACAGGTATTTCTGCATCGCATACATATAGTGATGCAGGAACATACCACATTACCTTAACGATAACATCGACTTCAGGAGAATCGGCCTCTAAAACAAAATCCGTAAGCTTTAACAAGCCACCTGATTTTATTCAAAATAGATGGCGTTCATTTGATGTACAGATCCAGGCTGGAACTCCCCAGGCTACAGTAAGCGATGGTGTAACAAGTGTTGGACTTCAGTTCTACGAGTCAACTGATAATAATGGCGTAAATATGGATAAAGTGCTCTCTCCTCATAATTCCGGTGAACATCCCGATTCTTTCAATCATGTTGAAAATTACTGGGGAGAAGATTATCCATATGTCGGTAAAAGCACCATCCCACAAGGTTCAGATACTGATGAGCACAAAGAACGGGTTCCTGGTGTGTTTGATCTGCAATTACATCCACCCAATAATGAACACCTGGTTGTTTGCTCATTTGAGGTACCATTTTCTGGAGACTATACCATTTCAGACATAGGCATCAGGCGTGTATATGACGAAAATTCAGGTACTGAATTAAAGCTCTTTGGCCCTGATAAAAACTTAATATCTAAACTTTCCGGGACTACCAAAACGTGGAATTACGATTTGCATACTCACCCTTTGAAAAACCTTGACCAGGGTGACTTGATTTATTTTGCTGTTGATAATGTTGATGGATTTGCTTACGATGCAGTTGAGATTTCGTGGAATATACGATTTGATGGTCCTGGTACAGGCTATACTAATTCTAATGACGCACAAGACTTCCAAATTTATCCAAATCCTTCACCCGGGCTAATTCACTTAACTTTTGTCAGAGAATTGATAAATATGGATACCACTTTCTATATTAGAGACATCATGGGACGAGAGATTGGTGCGATTGATTTGAAAAGTAAAAATCTAAGTTTAGACTTATCAGATTTTCCTGCAGGAATCTATTTTTTACAATATGGAGCTGTTTCTAAAAAGATAATAATTAGCTAACGGTATGGGCAGCTAATTATAGATATTATATGTCAATTAATAAATTAAAACAAATATTATGTTAATAGTAGAATCGTACTCGGTAGCAGTATGTAAACGGGAAATAACAATGTCGCTTTTTTCGCAAATAGGAATGTACCGTTTTTAGCAAATAACGATGTACTTATTTTAGCAAATAAGAATGTACATTTTCTTTTAAGGAGGAAGATCTTTC
>SDBV01006806.1_pt1 | contig 15743 bp, 15 predicted proteins | sample 2277081 | NCBI WGS metagenome assembly SDBV01 (sample SAMN10402039, study PRJNA504765) | marine sediment metagenome | isolation source: marine sediment core GS10_PC15, 223 cmbsf | place: Arctic Ocean: Southern Knipovich Ridge | collected 2010
TTCACAAGAATATCTTCCACTTTATATTCCTCTTTTTTATCATTGATATATTCCTTTGGCTTTTTCATACAATATTTCTTAATTCCTTATACCCTATACCTTATACCTTATACCTTATACCTTTTTCCCCTATACCTGAATAGTTACCAAAATTGCTATATTAATAAACTAATAATAATATAAATAATTATAATTTTATTAAATATTAAAAAAATATTATCTTTGTATTTTAAAGTTTTCTATGCGTAAAGAAAAAAATGTAACTGATACTGAACAATTAGTAGATACTATTATAGAAGGCATCCGGGAAAAAAAAGGGAGAGAAATAGTAAGTCTTAATCTTACTAAAATAGAAAACGTTGTTTCCGAATATTTCATAATCTGTCATGCAGATTCAAATATACAGGTTAATGCTATAGCAAATTCAATAGAAGAATTTTCAAAAAAGAAATTAAATATACCTGTCTGGCATAAAGAAGGATTTGAAAATTCACAATGGATTTTATTAGACTATGTTAGCGTTATTGTCCATATCTTTCAATATGAATACAGAAAGTTTTACAATTTAGAAGACTTATGGGCAGATGCTGAGATAAAATCTATTATTGATAAGCAATAAATTATTTGGCTTGCAAGAAATGTTTACCCCGTGAAATTTGTTTGTATTTCACTGGGGTTGATAACTTTGATATATTTAATTAAACAGTCTGCAATCGGCAGTCAGCAATCAACAATTTTTAGGTAGCGAATCAGGTCTGTTGATTTTTGTCGACTGAAGACTGCCGACTTCTAAACATATAAATGTATAATATTAAATTGTTAATAACTTTGTCGGGCTAAATAGTTACTAATTTTTAATAAAATGGTTGAAAAAAAACAAATTACAAAAAGAAAAACAAAAGCAAAAACATATAATAAAAAGATAAAAGGCGATAAATCAAAGCTAAAACGAAAGTTTAATATATACTGGATTTACGGACTAATTGCAGTGGGTTTCTTTATAATTCAATTTTTTAATGTTGGTCAAAAACCGGTAGAAATAACCTGGCATAAGTTTGAAATAGAAATGTTAAGAAATCACGAAGTTGAGAAGGTCGTGATAATAAACCGTGAATTTGCTGAAATATATATTAAACAAGAACGACTGGATGCAGAAAAATACAGGGAACTTTTTGAGAAGGGCTTTACTTCTGTCCCAAAAGCAGGACCACATTTTTATTTTACAATTGGTTCGGTTGAAATTTTTGAGACACGATTAAAAGAAGCTCAAGCTGATTTTCCTGATGAGCAAATTGTTAGTGTAAGCTACGAAACACGAAAGAATTTTTTTGGTGATATTTTAGGGTGGCTTATACCTATAATAATATTAGTTGCTGTTTGGCTGTTCATCTTTCGGAAAATGAACAGTAGTATAAGCAGTGGTTTGGGTGGTAATATTTTTAACATCGGTAAATCAAAAGCAAAAATTTTTGATAAAGAAGCAAATAATAATATTAAAACTGATTTTAGGGATGTTGCCGGATTAGAAGAAGCTAAAATTGAAATTAAAGAAATTATTGATTTCTTAAAAAACCCGAAAAAATATACAAAATTAGGCGGTAAAATACCAAAAGGCGCCTTGTTAATAGGACCACCTGGAACAGGCAAAACACTTTTGGCAAAGGCAGTAGCAGGTGAGGCAAATGTCCCTTTCTTTTCAATATCAGGCTCAGATTTTGTTGAAATGTTTGTCGGCGTTGGAGCATCAAGAGTTCGTGATTTATTTCAACAGGCAAAAGCAAAAGCACCCTGTATTATATTTATTGATGAAATTGATGCTATTGGCAGAGCAAGAGGAAGAAATCTAAATATCGGTGTAAATGATGAGAGAGAAAATACCTTGAATCAATTACTTACCGAAATGGATGGTTTTGATACAAACAGCGGTGTTATTATTTTAGCAGCTACTAATAGAGCCGATATACTTGATCATGCATTAGTTCGTGCCGGTAGATTCGACCGCCAGATTCATGTTGAGTTACCTGAATTAAATGAACGCAGAGAAATTTTTAAAGTTCATTTAAAACCTCTAAAAATTGATAAAAAACTTGATCTTGATTTTCTTGCAAAACAAACACCCGGCTTTTCCGGTGCCGACATTGCAAATGTCTGTAATGAATCAGCACTTATTGCTGCAAGAAGTGGCAAGAAATCTATAGAACGTCAGGACTTTCTTGACGCAGTTGACAGAATTGTTGGCGGAATGGAGAAAAAAAATAAAGTTATTTCTCCCAAAGAGAAAAAAACTATTGCTTACCACGAAGCAGGTCATGCTACTATAAGCTGGTTGCTTGAACATGCAAATCCACTTGTAAAAGTAACTATTATTCCACGTGGCAAATCCTTAGGAGCTGCCTGGTATTTACCCGAAGAACGCAAGTTAACTACTACTGAACAAATACTTGATGAACTATGCTCTGCTCTCGGAGGAAGAGCTTCAGAGGAAATTAACTTCGGGAAAATTTCAACCGGCGCCCTAAACGACCTTGAAAAAACTACAAAACAAGCTTATGCGATGGTTACTTATTATGGAATGAGTAAAAAAATAGGTAATGTTAGCTTCTTCGATTCTACCGGACAAAGCGAATTTTCATTTAATAAACCTTTTAGTGAAAAAACTGCCGAAATAATTGATAAAGAAGTTAACCAGATAATTGAAAACGAATATAATCGAGCAAAAAAAGTATTAACTGAAAATAAAAAAAATCTTATTAAATTAGCTGAACAGCTACTTGAAAAAGAAGTAATCTTTAGTGATGACCTTGAAAAAATATTCGGGAAAAGAAAATTTCAAGACACTTCTGCGAAAGAGAAAAAGTTGCCAAAAACAAAGAATAAATCAAAATGACTAATTCTGATTCAAAACAATTGATACTAAAAAAAATCAGAACCGCTCTTAAAAACCGTCCTGATACGGAAACTACGATTGACACACAGATTGATTTTGAAAGCAATATTTATAATAAATCAGAAGAAACTCTTGAAATAACTTTTGCTGAAGAATTTAAAAAAGTTCAGGGAAATTATATTTTTTGTGAAAACGAAAACGAGCTTATTAATAATCTCAAACTTCTATACAAAAAAGAAAGCTGGCATTCTATTTATTGTTTAGACAACAAAATTCAACAAATTTTAAACAGTTCGCAAATTCCTTTTTCTAATAAAAAAGAAGACTTTATGCAATTAGAAGCAGGTATCACCAGAGCTGAATTTTTAATTGCACGATTGGGAAGCATAATGATAACATCAAAACAAACTTCAGGAAGACGCTTAAATGTTTTTCCACCTGTTCATATCGTTATTGCTTATACATCACAACTGGTTTACGATTTAAAAGACGCTTTTGATGGTATCAAAAAAAAATACAAAGACCAATTGCCTTCAATGATATCTATAATTACTGGTCCGAGCAGAACAGCCGATATTGAAAAGACATTGGTACTTGGAGCTCATGGACCAAAGAAATTGTATGTATTTTTAGTAAATGAATAAATTTAAGGATAATGAACATTATAATTAAACGAAGTATTACCGGATTAGTTTTTGTTATAATTCTATTAGGTTCTATTGCATTTAGTAGTATTACATTTGTTCTTCTATTTCTGCTTATTATCATTATGGGAATGTTAGAATTTTATAATTTATTTTCAAAAAATAATGTGAAACCCCAGAAATATATGGGTATTTTCACAGGAATTGCTCTTTTTTTATGTAACTTCTTTTATGCAACCAATTATGTTGAGAGCAATATCTTTTTAATTCTTATTCCTCTTTCAATATTGATTTTTATTATTGAATTATATCGTAAAACTCAAAACCCTTTTTCAAATATATCAAATACTTTTCTGGGACTGATTTATATAGCATTACCTTTCTCTTTACTAAATTATTTTGTTTTTAATTCTTTTACCGGTGATGTTTATAACCCTGATATACTTATAGGTTTTTTCATACTATTATGGTTTAATGATATAGCTGCTTTTCTTTTTGGCACAACATTAGGAAAACATAGATTATTTGAACGAATATCACCTAAAAAATCGTGGGAAGGATGTATTGGAGGTGCAGTAATTGCAATTATAGCTGCTTACTTAATTTCTTTTTATTTTAATGAATTAACTTTTATAAACTGGCTGTTCATTGCAGCAATCATCATTATTATTGGAACCTTTGGCGATTTAGTCGAATCATTATTTAAAAGAAGCATTAATATTAAAGACTCAGGAAGTATTTTACCAGGCCACGGCGGAATTTTAGACCGTTTTGATAGTGTTTTATTATCATCACCAGTTGTTTTTTGTTATTTGCAATTAATAAAGTAATACATCAAAAAAAATAAATTATTTTGAGTTTTTGAAAAGTAAAAAATATTATAGACCTTTGCAAAAATATAATTTTAATAATAATGCAAAAAATACTATTTGAAGTAGAAAACCTGAATGACATCGATTTACTTTTACACATTGCAAAACGACTTAACATAAAAGCAATTATAAAAGATAAAAACCACGAATTAACAGAAAGAGAACTTACAATAATGTGTATGAAACTATCTGAAACATCATTAGCAAAAGACTGGGATGAAGAAGATGACGAATATTGGAATAAATTTATTAAACATTCCCCAAATGTATAAACAAGGTGATATTGTTATTGTTCCTTTTCCATTTACCGATTTAAAGCAATCAAAACCAAGACCGGCAGTTGTTGTTTCCAAATCAATTGTAAATAATTCACAAGATGTGATTTTAGCTCAAATTAGCTCTAAAAAATATAAAGATGATTTTTCTTTTTTTATTAATCCTTCAGAACTTACTTTCCCCCTTGAGAAAATAAGCCAAGTTAGATGTCATAAAATCTTTACTATAGAACAATCTGTGATTTTTAAAACAATTTCTAGATTTAAAGACCATCAGAGAAAAGATTTACTAAATAAAATCTATAGTTTGATTGACTTTGAAGTTTAGTATCCCAGGTACGATAATAATAATGGTAACCATTCACATAGTTTAAATCCCGTAGGATGTTATCCAACGGGATAAACAGTTAATTATAATTTATTGTGCTTTGTGCTTTGTTCCAGCGAAGTACGAACAAAATACGAACATACGAACTACGAAAATTAATTCGTAGTTCGTATGTTCGCAACAAATTCGTAATTCGGTGGAACAAAGTACTAAAAACAAAGTACTAAAAACAACGGACAAATGATTTATCCCGTTGGATGTTATCCTACGGGATTAACCCCGTAGGGATTTAATTATAATTTGAATAAACTAAACAAATTTAATTAAAAATCCAACGGGGTGAACTTTGTGAACAGTTACCTTATTGATTAGCCACAAAAACACTAAAACACCAAATCCCACAAAATATTTTTAGTGAAATTTAGTGATTTTGCCTGTCTGCCGACAGATAGATGTTTTAGTGGCAAGATTTTTTTAAATTTTCAAAAAGTATAAAAATTTATACCTTTGTTAGCCCCAATTTATAATTACTTTAGTTTTAAGTGGGTTTAAAAAGACATGATAAAGAAAATAGAAATATTTATTACTCTTTTCGGACTATTCTTCCCAATAACATCCTTTTCTCAATCTGACTCCTCTTTTACTCGATTATACTCTATTAACTTAAAACCTTCGTATAACTACACAATTGATAAATTTGACTTAAATAACTTTTCACTGACAATTGGAAAGACCAACAGATTTGGACACTTAAGGGAATATGAAATACACGGAATTAAATTTAACCGGGATACTATTGCAGTTACTGACAATTCTGGAAATAGTTGGAAAGAAATGCAATGGAACCTATTTCTTGGCTTTAATATTAACTATTTCATTCCATTGACTAAATCATTTTCTAAAAAAATTATTCCTATTATAGGACCAGGTATGACATTCTCTTATGACAGAACTAAAACCCGCCAGGATACTTTGTTTTTTCCAAAAATACAAACACGAATATCTAACATTCTTCAATTCAAATTCGGATTACAATTTAATAGAGAAAAGTTTTTCTGGAGAATTTATATACCATTACCAATATATAATATTTTCTCTGAGATTGAAAAAATTGAAAACCCTCAAATTCCAGAAAAACAACGAAGGACAACTATTTTAGCAACTGATTTCTTTAATTTTGATAATAATTCAATTAATATAGGACTTGGAATAAGAATAAACCCGACTAAAAACTAACTTGCTATAAATCGCATTTGGCGGGGATTTGCGAATTTAAGCGAGTAGAATGATGAAATGGTAGCAGTTATAATCGCCGAACCCTATTTATAGCTATCGAATTAATAAGACAAATAAAATGAGGATTAATAAATTACAATATCTTACTTTAATGATTATTTTGATTCTTTCAACTTTTATTTATTGTTCAAAAATTGATAATAATCATCCATTACATAATATCTGGTATTTCGAAAGTTTTGAATATACCGTGCAAGGAGTTATTGAATTTCAACCAGACAGTATTTTAAACCCTATGCGGATAGACCTAATGGACAGAAAAAATTTTTACGGGTATGCAGTTAATAAGTTTTGGGGAAAATATAAGGCAACAAAAAATATGAGTATAGAAATTTCAATAGAAGGAATAACAGAAATGTATGGTGGAGAACTTTCGCAGACATGGGAGAAAAGATTTGTTGAATCTTTAAAAAAGACAAATTCATACAAAGTTGAAAATAAAACTCTTAAACTATTTCTTAATGATAATTCTCACATAATGAATTTTTATACAAATTAATATATAAGATAAGATAAGACTTACAATTATACTAAAGAAACTAAAATAAAACCCAGGAATTAATTGACTTTGAAGTTTAGTATCGCAGGTACGATAATAACAATGCTAGTAGTTTTTTTTATTTTTAATTTATAAACTATGCTCATCCACAAAGAAGGATATCGTTTACTCATTATACTTTTTATCATACTACTGTTTATTAACCTGGTGATTTATTATTTATCTTCTCACCTGATTAATATAATATGTATTGGAATATCTGTTTTATTTTTTCTGTTTATTTTATCTTTTTTCAGACGACCGAAACGAAAAATAATCATTAATAATAATCATATTCTTGCACCAGCCGACGGAAAAGTTGTTGCAATTGAACAAACCCAGGAATACGAATATTTTCATAACAAACGCTTACTGGTGTCAATTTTTATGTCGCCATTAAATGTTCATATTAATTGGTTTCCTGTAAGTGGTTTGATTAAATACTTTAAACATCATCAGGGGAAATATTTAGTTGCCTGGCATCCGAAATCATCAACCGAAAACGAACGGGCTACTGTTGTTATTGAAAAAGATGACAATACCGAAATATTAATTCGCCAGATTGCCGGAATTCTTGCGCGTAGAATTGTATCGTATTCCAAGATTGGACAAAAAATACTTCAGGGCGAAGAATTAGGTTTTATCAAATTCGGCTCTCGTGTTGACCTGTTACTGCCTCTAAACGTTAAAATCAACGTTGTTTTAAATCAAAAAGTTAAAGGAAATAAAACAGTTATTGCTCAATTTGAATAATACTTAAATTTATCTCGCAAAGAACGCAAAGAAAAATAAGAGTAATAGAGACCTTTGCAAAACCTGTAAAATGTCATTCTGAACCCTTCGCTATTGTCATTCTGAACGAAGTGAAGAATCTTAAGAGACCGCTCAGGACAGGCTCCGTGAAGAATCTTTTTTATTTCATTGGTTATCAAACATTATAAGATTTTTCGTTTCACTCAAAATGACAGCTAAAAGTTAGTTTTGCAAAGGACTCTAATAAATAGTATATAAACTTTACGACCTTTACGTGAGACATTCTTTTTAGAGGCCTCTGCAAAACTATTGAATGCTTTAATTTTACGCCACAAAAGCACTAAAACACTAAATCCCACAAAATTTTTTTAGTAAAATTTAGTAATTTTGTGTTTTACCCCGCACATAATTTAACCTGTTAGTTCCAAACCAAGAGCCTAAGGGGTTTATGTGCGGGGTTTAGTGGCAATAATTTATGCTATCATTTAAATTTTTCAAAGATTTCTATAAAAAAAGCCCTGACCTGGGTCAGGGCTAAAAAACATGAAAACAAAAACTACTTAAATGTAGTTAGCTACAAAAGTAATGCTTATTTTTAAATACACAATACTTTTTTAACTTTTTTTTAGAAAAAATAATTAAAAAAATAATAATCAAATTATTTTATTATAATATTTACATTAATTAACTTTGGATATTTCTTAACTTGCTAAATTATTTTAATAATTATGAATAAAGAAGCTGAATACTGTAAATATTGTATTGATAACAAAGAGTCTGTTTTTAATATTTTATTGCAAAAAGAAAAAATAATAATAAGTAAGAATCATACAATTTTTTTTTACAAAAAAGGGGAAATAATATACAAAGAAGGCGATATACCCAAAGGATTAATCTTTTTATCAAAAGGCAAGGTAAAAATATTTAAAGAAGGTATAGCCGACAGAGAACAAATAATAAGAATGGCGAAACCATTAGGTTTTATAGGATATAGAGCATTGTTTGCTGAACAGAATTATAATGCTTCGGCTATTGCAATAGAGGATTCTACTATTTGCATTATTCAAAAAGATAATTTGTTAAAAATATTAAAGATAAATAGTAATTTTAGCTTAAGTTTTCTTAAATCAATGGCTATTGAATTAGGTTTCTCAAATAGCAGAACGGTAACTTTAACACAAAAACACATTAGAGGACGCCTTGCCGAATCATTACTTTTTCTTAAAGATACTTATGGATTTGAAAATGATAATAAAACTATAAAAGTTTATTTAACTCGTGAAGAGATTGCAAATTTATCAAATATGACAACTTCAAACGCCATTAGAATACTTTCATCTTTTGCTGAAGAAAAGATTATTTCAACTAATCGACGAATAATAAAAATCCTTAATTTAAATAAATTGGAAAAAATCAATAAATTAGGATGATTATTCATGAAAATAAACTCTTTTTACTCTTCTTGAAATGTTTGTGAGAATTTCGTAAGGAATTGTGTTTAGCTGTTTAGCTAATTCAGAAATATTATACATATCACCAAATATAATAACTTCATCTCCTTCTTTAGCATCAATATCTGTTATATCAATTATGCACATATCCATACAAATATTTCCTAATATAGGGGCAAATTGTTTATTTATTAACACTTTTCCAACGCCATTTCCTAATTTTCGGCTTAACCCGTCGGCATAGCCAATCGGCACAACAGCAATTAACGAATCACGATTTACAGCTCCCTTTCTGCTATAGCCAACAGTTTCATTTGCAGACACTTTTTTAATTTGTGAGATTGTACTTTTTAAAGTGCTTACATTATTTAGCTTATGTTGATTTTTACCCCGTAGCGAAGCGTATCGGGGCACAACGCTAATACCATATAAACCAATCCCTAAACGTATCATATCATATTGAGCTTCGGGAAACCGTTCAACACCCGATGAATTTAGTATATGACGTAAAACAGGATAATTAAATGCACTGATAATTTGATTGCTCATTGTTTCAAAATGTTCAATCTGCAGGCGTGTAAAATCATCATGAACCGGCTCATCGCTTGCTGCTAAATGTGAAAATATTGTTTTAATCTTTATACATTGCGAATAATGCTTTTTTAACCGTTTAACGAGAAGTGAAATATCTTCCTGAACAAATCCCAGGCGTCTCATTCCTGTATCAAGCTTGATATGAACCGGAAATTTTGCCTCGCCTGAACTTTCCGGAGATTTATCGTAACTATTTTTCTTAACTGCTTCATAAAACAAACTCAGGGCTTTAAAGCTATAGATTTCGGGTTCAAGATGATGTTCAATCATAAGATTAAAGCTCTGCTCTTCAGGATTCATTACTAAAATCGGCAATGAAATCCCGGCTTTCCGCAGTTCCACCCCTTCATCGGCAAATGCAACTGCTAAATAGTCGGTTCTTTGGTATTGCAGTAAATTAGCTATTTCGTAAATTCCACTTCCATAAGAAAATGCCTTTACTATAGCCATAACTTTTGTTGAGGGCTTTAATAATGAACGAAAATAATTCAGGTTCTGAACAATTGCATTCAGATTAATCTCTAAAACTGTTTTATGAACTTTTTGCTGCAAAGCTTTTGATATTCTTTCAAATTCAAAACTTCTTGCACCTTTCAAAAGAACAGCTTCATCGTGTAATTGCAATTGTGATAAGTTTTTTAGAAAATCATCAGTTGAAGAAAAAAAATTCTTTTTAATGGTAAACAATTCTGCCTGTCGTGAAATTGCCTGACCAATACCAACAATTTGATAAATATTTTTTTTGTTAACCAGATTGGCTACATCACTGTATAGGATTTTCTCATTACGACCTGTTTGTAAAATATCGGAAATAATCAAAGTCTTCCTTGTGTGCTGTTTTTGTTGATTTAAAAAATCTAAAGCAATGCCCAGTGATTCTATATCAGAATTATAACTATCATCAATGATGGTGCAGTTATTTATCCCTTCTTTTAGCTCTAATCGCATAGCAACCGAAGCTAATAATTTCATTCTTTTTTGGATATACTCCTGTTCATAATCTAAATAAAGCAAAAAAGCCCAACAGTGAATTGCATTTTCAATTGAAGCATCATCAATAAAAGGAATTGTAATTTCTATCTGTTTGTTTTGAAAATTACCAGATATTGTGGTTTGCTTTACGAAGTGTCGGGACGGTGATTGTTTCATAACTTTTGTTATCTGCAAATCAGCACCGACTATGTCAGGATCTTTTGACCAACAAAAATGCTTTACTCCGGATAAATCAGGAGTTGACTTTATTTTTTCATACAACAGGTGATAATCTTTACAAAAAATTAAAGCTTCAGATTGATAAAAAAGTTTTAATTTTTCATCAATTTTTTGTTTAATATTATGAAAACTCTCTTGATGTGCCTGCCCTATATTAGTAAATAGCCCAATAGTAGGGCGTATGATGGGCTGTAATTTTTCCATCTCAGCAACCTGCGAAATGCCGGCTTCATATATTGCAATATCAGCATCAGTATTCAATAACCATACAGATAATGGAACGCCTACCTGGGAATTATAGCTTTTTGGACTACGAACAATATTTTTATCATCCTCAAGCAACTGAAATAACCACTCTTTAACAATCGTTTTTCCATTACTGCCGGTAATTCCTACAACCGGAATATCAAACTGTTTACGATGATAGGCACATAATTGCTGTAGTGCTGTTAATGTATCTTTAACGAGAATAAAATTAGCTTCAGGGTATTCTTCAAAATTTGGCGGGGGTAGAGACGAGGCACGCCTCGTCTCTACTACAAAATTTCTTACCTGTTTTTTATACAGGTCATCAATAAAATTATGCCCATTATGCCTTGCTCCAACAATAGCAAAAAATAAAGAATCGGAAGGAGAGATTAATGTTCTGCTATCAATAAGCAAATACTTTATTGCAGCATTATGTTTACCAATAATTTTTCCGTTTAAAATCTTTGCAATATCCTTAATAAAATATTTTGACATTGGGCAATTGTGCTTGGTGCTTTGTTTTTTGTGCTTTGGAGTTCGTTTATTAAAAAAATACGCTTCAGAGATGACATCTCTTTTTTATTAACAAAATTTAAAACAAAAAACTAATTACCTTGTTAAATACGATTTGAGCCTATTTCAACAAGAGATGTCATCTCTTAACATAACCAAAGCACAAAGAAAAAAGAACATTTTATATTTGATTTTACAAATTTATAATCTTTTTAATCATAAATTAATTATTTTTGCAACAAATTTATTTTCTATAGTTTTAAGAACATAACTTTGTGAACCGATACAAATAAATTATGGACTCAATAAATATAAAAGAAGCATTAATCATAGAAGAAACTGAAGATACTCCTAAGGTGGTGTTAAATAAAACTAATAATACTTTTGAAATTTCTGGTATGTCTATTCCGGAAGATGCTTCAAAGTTTTATTATCCTGTTAATAAGTGGATAGAAGAATATGTTAAAAATCCTAATTCATCTACAGAATTTATATTAAAATTTGAATATTTTAATTCTTCCTCTGCAAAACAGATTGTAGAACTACTCTCAAAACTTGAAAAAATAAAAGAATCAGACAAACGAATTAAAGTTATCTGGCATTATGATAAAGAAGATGAATTAATGGAAACAAGAGTTGAAGCTTTCAAAAGTGTTATAGATATCCCTTTTGAAATAAAACAATATTAGCAGAGACACAACGTATATAGCCACGAATTTTACAAATTTACACTGACATTTTTAAAGATAGTTATATAGTTATATGGTTATATGGTTATATGGTTAAACTGTTAAACAATTTAATAAAGGCATAATTATACAATAAAAGACAGGATAACCATATAACAATTTAAGAACATAGTTAGACAAATTGATTAAAAAAAACTTTAATTTTTCGGGTTTCATAAATAATTAGTTAATAGTCGGCAGTCGGCAATTGACAGTACGCAATTTTTGCCGACTGGAGACTGTGGACTGCCGACTTGAAAAATATGCGAAGTACAATGAAATTAGTAATTACAAAACAATAAACATTGAAATTCCGATACAACAAATTAACCATTATTCCATTATTCATATCTAAGAGCAATTATCGGATCTAATCGTGAAGCTTTTATAGCAGGAATAAGACCCGAAACAAGACCAACTATAAAGCATAATATTACACCTCCGATAATCCATAGCCAGGGTATTACAAACCCGCCTTTTGTTATTAATGAAACAATGTTTCCTACACTGATACCAAGAATAATTCCTAAAACTCCGCCGAGCTGACCAATTATAATGGCTTCAAACAAAAATTGCTGTTTAATAACCTCTGAAGTAGCTCCCATAGCTTTCCTGGTACCAATTTCGCGCGTTCGTTCAGTAACAGAAACCAACATTATGTTCATTAGCCCGATTGCTGCTCCAATTAAAGTAATAATACCAATAATAGTTGCTGCTATGGTAACATATTTAATATTCTCTAAAAGCATATTTACCAGATTATCACTTTTGATAATCTCAAAATTATTTTCATCACCAATATTTAATTTTCTAATAATTCTGAAAACACCTTCAGATTCGCTTATAGCTAAATCAAGCAGTTTACTATCGGAAGGCATCACATGAATTTTATATGACATTTGAGGACGTGAAAAATATTGACGAACATTTGTTATGGGGAGAAGGCATATTTTATCACCGCTACTACCCATACTTGTGCCTTTCTCTTTTAATACACCTATCACTTTATATTTTCCATTTCCAATTGATATAACTTTGTTAACAGGTGATTGACCTTTTTCAAAAATATTATTTGCTAACTCACTACCAATTATAGCAAAACTTCTGTTCGTTTGTATTTCCCTGGCAGTAAAATTTCTTCCCTCCTTAATTTCATAGCCTGAAGTAATAGTATAATTTTCATCTGCACCTATGACAGATATATTAGGATTGGTTTTTTTTGATTTATATTTGACTGTAGCTGTGTAAGAAGCATAAGTAGAAATAGAAACAATTGCAGGAAAATTAAATTCTTTTTTTAATCGCTGAGCTTCTTTAAATGATATATATATATATTTACGGGAACGTTTCCGTTTCTTTCCTATATGAACGTGCATACCACGGTTCTGAATTGTGAATGTATTTGCTCCCATACTGGTAAACTGGCTGTTGATAGAACCTTTTATAGAATCAATAGCAGTTAAAATTCCAACCAGAGCAGTTATTCCTATAGCAATTATTAAAATAGTAAGGATAGTTCTTAATAAATTAGTACGAATTGATTGAAAAGCAATTCTAATATTCTCTTTAAATAAAATATTAATCTTCATAAATAATGATAATATCAAAAGACTATCAGTGTTTTCTTTGTTAATTAATAAAAATTAATACGGTTTTAAAATTTTAAACTTAATATATTATCTTTTCTATTTTCTAATCCTTTTTCCATCTTTATAAGTCCTTTCATATTTTATTTTTCCGTTTTTATCCCTCTTAATTACTTTCCCGTCAAGTTTACCATTTACATAATTTTTTTCAAATATTTTTTGCCCGTTTATGTCCCATTCTGTTTCCTTTCCATGTTTTATATCATCTTTATAGTTTCTTTCAACCATCTTTTGCCCATTGAACCACCAAAAAGTCCACTTCCCATTTAATTTATTATTTTTGTAAGTTCCTTCAGTCTTCATTTTGCCATCTCCATAATCTCCATAATAATCTATAAATGGACCATCTACTATGCCATTTTTATAGGTTCTTTCAACTTTTACTTTATACTTTCCTTTATTAAAATATAAACTGTATCTTCCTGAGATTGGTTCTTCTTCACCTTTTAAATAAATAAGCCCATTTCTATTTTCAAAAGGCTTTTCAACATTTAGAAAAATAACACTATCTGTTTTTTCTTTCTTTTGTTCATAATCAATATCTTTTTGAGCAAAAGACATTATTGAAAACAATACTAATGAAATTAATAAAAAAAGTTGTTTCATAATTTTAATTATTTACTTTTTTAAAACCCCGATATTTATTCCTGCAGTTGGTAAAACACCCGAATAATCAATATTATTCCACTTCTTGTATTTTGTTAATGACGATTCATTATCATACTTGCTTAATCTCATAACTCCTCCCACATATATATCTATACATAAAACCTTCAGAAAAGCAAATTTAACCCCTAATATCACTCCCGCGGCTAATACATCTAAATTTTGCTTAACTTCTTTTTCTACATAAACAGTATCTGTCCATACATTTTCAATACCTGTAATTAAAATGTCTCTGTACATTAATTGAGGTGCAGCATATAGTCCGATAGGTGCTTTTAAATTTGAATAATATTTTGTTAAAAGAAAGCTTTTTGCCTGGACAAAAACCCCCCATCCTGTTATCATTTCCGCATTATATGAATTATAAGAATTGGTTCTTGCATCAAAAAGAGCTAACTCCTGGCTCTTAACATATCCTCCGCCTAAACCACTTCCTGTTGAAGCATAAGTTCCCATACCGGCAACATCAATAGATAATTTGTCGTTTATTGCCCGTTCATAAGACAATTGAAATGTTCCCTCAAAAAGCCGAAAAGGATTAAGCTTAATAGCCGATTTATAAAGTTTAACAATTATAGTATCAGTTTCAAGGGTTTCTGGTTTTATCTCCATTGATTGAAAAACCGAATCTAATTGCCGAAGCTTTAAATTTACCCGATACACAGGTTCTGATTCCAATAATTCAAGCTTTGTATCTAATAGTTGTAACTTGGCATCTAAAAGCTGGAGTTTTAAATCCAGTAATTGTTCGGATTTTCGGTGATTAATTGTATCCTGACCATAAATTTCATTACATACTATAATGGTCAATATTAATATTGAAAAACAAACTATTTTTATAATATTTGTGCTCATAATAAAAATTATTTTGTGATTTTAATAATAAAACGTAAATGATTTTAAAAAAGTATATTAAAATATAGGTTACTATTCAGCTTATACAAAATATTGATAACTTTAAGGTTTCATTTGATTTAATTAGTATGCAATCAGCAGTTGGCAGTCCCGCAAAGACGGGATTTCCGCTCCGCTCCAATCGGCAGTCGGCAAAATAGTGTTTTCGTTAGCTGACGGATTGCAGACTGAAGACT
>SDBV01006807.1_pt1 | contig 15742 bp, 11 predicted proteins | sample 2277081 | NCBI WGS metagenome assembly SDBV01 (sample SAMN10402039, study PRJNA504765) | marine sediment metagenome | isolation source: marine sediment core GS10_PC15, 223 cmbsf | place: Arctic Ocean: Southern Knipovich Ridge | collected 2010
GAATATGGATGAGCAGCACCAGGATTACCTGGAGATGCAGAAGGAGAAGGCACCAGCGGTTGACATGGCTACCGTTGCTGTGGTTGCCGGGGATGGGCTTAGTGATGTTTTTAGAAGTCTGGGGGTATCAGCTATCGTTCCCGGTGGGCAGACAATGAATCCCAGCACCAAGGATTTACTCCAGGCTGTAGAGTCGGTAGTTTCAGATAAAGTTATCATTTTACCTAATAACAAGAATATAGTGCTTACCGCTAATCAGGTCCAGTCTTTGACGGCTAAGACTATTGAGGTAGTGCCTACGGAAACAACCCCACAAGGGGTAGCTGCTCTTTTGGCCTTTGATTATGAGGCTGACTTTAAAACAAATACTCAGCTTATGAAGGAAGCCAGAGCATCAGTAAGGTCTGTTGAAATTACGCGAGCCATACGCTCTGCTCAGCTAGGTGGATTAAGCATTAAGAAAAAACAGGCTATTGGCTTCCTCGATGGAGATTTGGTAGCGGTAGGCGATAATACCATTGATGTTCTTAATGAGGTTCTAGGCCGGCTAGATTTAAGTGAAGCCGAGGTAATTACCATCTATAACGGAGCTGATACCGAGTCGACTGAGGCTGAGCAGGTTAGTGCCAGTATTCGTGAGCAACATCCTCAACTTCAGATTGATGTGGTTTGGGGTGGTCAGCCTCACTATAACTATATTGTCTCTGTAGAGTAGGCAGATTAGGTTTGTCTATGACTGTTAGAGTGGTTACTGATAGCGTGTCTGACCTGCCAGAGGGGATAACCAGGGAACTGGGCATTACCGTTATACCTTTATATGTTCACTTTGGTACTGAGACCTATAGAGATGGTATTGACCTGACTAGTGAGGAGTTCTACTATAAGCTGGTGCACAGCAAAACACTACCGACTACTTCAGTGCCATCGCCTGGAACCTTTGCTGAGACATATGACAGGCTGGCGAACGAGACGGATGAAATCCTTGCCATTACTCTTAGTTCTAAGCTCAGTGCTACCTACGAGGTGGCGTTACAAGCTAGAGGGCTAATGAAGAGGAAATGCCGAGTAGAGGTAGTTGATTCACGATTGGCTACTATTGCCGCGGGATTCATAGTTATGAAGGCAGCTCAGGCTGGGGCTAACCTTGATGAGGTGCTGGATATAATCCATCATAACATTTCTCGTGTAGATTTTCGTGCTGTCTTTGACACATTGGAATATCTCAAGAGGGGTGGGCGCATTGGCCGGGCACAAGCTTTTCTGGGGTCAATGCTGAGGGTAAACCCTATTATAACCCTAAAAGATGGTGTGGTTGAGCCTGCTGGTAGAACGCGCTCTCGGACTAAGGCAATAGATTACTTATATAACTTTGCCGCGAGCTATTCACATATTGAGGAGATGGCTGTGGAAGATACTGCCTGTCCTGATGAAGCTGAGCTGTTAGTTGAGCGGCTTGGTTCCAAATTTCCTAAAGAACGTATCTATCGCTCAAAAATGACTCCAGTAATCGGCACACATACCGGTCCCGGTCTCTTGCTGGTAGCTGTGCTAGGCGACAGGGAATAGCTGTTAAGCTGAGGTATGGAGATTTTTGTGACAGTTAAAATTTCTAGAGACATAGCCAAAATAATATCCAATATACTTCATCCTTATGTGATTTTTTCTCTGGTGCTGGCAGTAATTGCCTATCAGGAGAGTTCTAACCCGGGAGTTTGGATTAAATGGGCGATGGTTGCTTTGCTATCCGCTTATCTTTTCCCATTGGTGTATATGCGGGTAAGGATTTACGTTGTTACCCACACCACGGGAAGTCAAGTGAGATTTCGCTCCTTTTTTCGAGAACGGCCGAACGAGATGGTGGTTTTGGCATGTCTCTTAGGCATACCCAGTGCGACTATTCTATATTTCCTCGGGTATCCACTGAGCTTGATAGCCACATTGGTTGGACTAGCGGCAACATCCCTTCTAATTGCTCTGGTCAACCGGGTTTATCGCGCAAGCTACCACCTGGCTCTTTTTACCAGCATAGTAGTTCCTTTAGTCATCATCTTTGGTCTGCCCTCACTGGTGGTGATACTCTTCGTCATACTACTTGGGGCGTCGAGATATTATCTCGGTGAGCATACTCCTCTGCAACTGACCACAGGCTTTTTTGTTGGTCTTTTGGTTACTACCGCCGTTTTCCGTGGTTTTGGTATTCTGCAATAAGTATGGAGTCGGGACCTTGTCAATAAATATTAAGCCTCTGCGCAAGATTCTTGAGCTTGAGCATAAAAAGGATTATGTAGATTCAGCAGTAATCGGTGGTTTGGACAAATTCCTCCGCAACTGGGTTAGCCAAGTTGTAGGGTCGATAACCAATCCCCAACTGCTGAACCATTTTGATAAACTGTATCTGCGTGACCCTGCCTATGCTTCTTTGACTAAACAACAGCGTAAACAGTGGGCAGGTGATGTGCTTGACTTTTTAGCTAAGGTAGAGAGTATGGATGGGGAAAGAGCTAAAGCCAAATTACCATCGGTAGTTGACAGACCGCCCTCAAGGGCAAGAGGGCTGAGACAGGTAGTTAATCAATCTATTGATTCACCGATTACAGTTATTAAAGGTATTAGTTCAAGCCTGGCGATTAAATTTAACAGGTTGGGGGTGAAGACAGTTCGGGACCTGCTCTATTTCTTCCCGCGTCGTCACCTTGACTATAGTCAGAGACATTCTGTCTCACAACTTGGGGTTGGGGAAGAGCAAACTATTGTGGCTAATGTGTGGCAGGCTCACGAGATTAGGCTGGGTGGTAGACGTAGCACTGAAGCTATTGTGGGGGATGAGACCGGTAATGTCAGGGTGGTATGGTTCAATAACCCTTATCTGGCTAAAAAACTGCCTACTAATAGCCGGATAGTCCTCAGTGGCAGGGTAAGTCTGTTTAATGGACGACATGTATTTGAATCTCCAGAGTGGGAGTTAGTTGAGGATAGAGAGTTGATTCATACCGGGCGCTTAGTCCCCCTATATCCTCTTACCCAGGGATTGCGTCCCCGCCAGGTAAGAAAATTGATGAAAGGTGTTATAGACCAATGGGCTTGGCAGGTGGAAGATTTTCTGCCCCACGAGGTAAAAAAACACTGTAATCTTTTGGAGTTACCCCAGGCTATAACTCAGGCTCACTATCCTGAAGACGAAGTATCAGAGGATAAGGCAAGGGTTCGCCTCGCTTTTGACGAACTCTTTCTCCTCCAGTTAGGGGTGCTGAGTAAAAAGCGCAGCTGGCAGGAGAGCCAGCCGAGTAAGCCTTTTAGTCCAGAGACAGTGGTGCTGAACACCTTTCTAAAGTCTTTACCCTTTGAGCTAACGACTGCTCAACAAAAGGTATTACGAGAGTTACTAGCTGATTTGCAGAAACGGCAACCGATGTCTCGCTTATTACAAGGGGAGGTAGGTAGTGGTAAGACAATAGTAGCCACAGCCGCCCTGCTTGTGGCGGCTGCCAATGGCTATCAGGGGGCATTTATGGCGCCTACTGAAATTCTGGCTGAGCAGCATTTCTCTACCATCAGCCAGCTTTTTTCTAGAGTTGGGCAACTGCAGGATGGAGATGACTATCTGCATACTTATTATGGGATTTTATCTCGTCCTCTTACTATAGCGCTGCTTATTGGTGACATAAGCCAGGTCAGGAAGCGCGAACTTCAGAAGCATATCCTGGAGGGAGATATAGATATTGTTATCGGGACTCATGCCCTTATTCAGAAGGACGTAGAGTTTTGCCGTTTAGGGTTAGCCGTAGTTGATGAGCAGCACCGATTTGGAGTTACCCAGCGCTCAGCACTACGGCAAAAAGGATTTAGCCCTCATGTATTGGTAATGACAGCGACACCTATCCCGAGAACGCTCGCTTTGACCTTATATGGTGACCTTGACCTATCGGTTATTGACCAGCTTCCTCCGGGGAGACAGGTAATAAAGACCAAGTGGCTTAAGTCAAATCAAAGGAATAGCGCTTATGAATTCTTGCGTCGTCAGGTAGCTAGCGGACACCAGACCTTTATTATATGCCCCTTTGTGGAGGAATCAGAGACTATTGAGGCTAAGGCAGCTGTTGCTGAATATGAGCGCTTATCTCGCGAGGTCTTCCCCGATCTGAGGTTAGGCTTGCTTCATGGGAGGATGTCGGCGGCTGAAAAAGATAAAGTAATGCGTCGCTTTCGCTCCGGTGATCTGGACATTCTGGTCTCAACCCCTGTAGTAGAGGTTGGCATAGACGTGCCTAATGCTACGGTGATGATGGTAGAAAGTGCTGACCGCTTTGGTCTATCGCAGTTGCATCAGTTTCGTGGCAGGGTAGGGCGTGGGGAAGAGCAGAGCTACTGTATGTTTTTAGCTGAACATCCTTCAGAAGTGGGTAGAGAGCGTTTGGATTTAATAGAAAAGATTCAGGATGGCTTTCAATTGGCTGAAGAGGACTTAAGACTTCGGGGTCCCGGTGAATTCTTTGGCACGAGGCAGAGTGGTTTGCCTGACCTTCGTATGGCCAGGCTCTCCGATGTGGCTCTGCTGGAGCTGGCTCGAAGTGAGGCAATAAAACTCTTTCAGGTAGACCCAAAATTAGAGAAACCTGAGCACCACCTCCTAGCTAAAGAACTGGCACGGGTCTGGCCAGAAGCTGGTGAATGGAGCTAGGTATAATGTGAAATTTGGAAATTGGAGTTCGAATCACATCATCAGATATATTCGCGTTGCTATTCATAAGGAAGAACGGTGAAAAAAGTCTGGTTTCTTTCCTCCCGCAGACAACAGGCTTGGTTATCTTTTTTAGTTAACTTTGTGCTATAATCTGAACATAAAATGAGCAAGTTTATTGATAAATTAAACCAGGTTTCACAGGCTGTACCTCATTCTCTGGGATTTGGAGCAGTGCAGCCGGTCTCACAGAGGCTGAAAATGGTGCTCGTTGCCAGTTTGGCTCAGTCTAATATTGACGACCTGACTGATTATGTGGTTGGAGCTGATGCCGTGCTGTTGCGTATTTCTGAGTCGGGTTTGGAAGCTAAAACTCTTCAGAAAGTTCTACGAGTTGTGCCTGATATTTCCTGGGGTGGGTGGCTGGAAGATAGCAGTCAGGGGGAAATAGAAAAGATAACGAAGGCTGGCTCTGATTTTGTGGTTTTTTCAGCAGCTAATACTCCCGTGACAATACTTCAAGAAGATGAAGTGGGTAAAATATTAGAGGTAGAGGCATCGCTAAGTGAAGGCTTATTAAGGACAGTTGATGAATTGCCTGTAGATGCGGTGCTCATTACTGGTGAACAGGAAGGCGAGTATTTTCTTACATGGCATCATCTTATGCTTTTTCAGCGTTTTGCCCACATGCTGTCTAAACCCTTACTTGCCTCTGTACCAGCAAATGTTACCGCTAATGAGCTTCAGATTCTATGGAGGGTAGGGGTGACTGGTGTAGTGGTAGAAGTGAAACTTGGGCAACCTGCAGAGAAATTAAGAGAGCTACGCCAGGAAATTGATAAACTCACCTTCTCACCACAACGCCGAGTGGGAAAGGTAGAGGCTTTGATACCTCATATTAGTGAAGAGACAGATACAATGCCTGAAGAGGAAGAAGAGTAGTTTTGGTTATATGACATCAATGGCTATGAGTGAGATAGCTGCCACGATATTCCTTCAGTAGTGATTGAAGGAGCAATTACCATCTCAACCTTGTGCATTTCTTTAATGGTGGACATGCCACAGACACCCATTGCCGTGCGAAAAGCCCCCAACAAGTTCTGGCTACCATCAGTGACAGAGGTAGAACCCAACAAGATTTGTTCTAGTGTGCCCGTAGTACCAACTTTTATTCGAGTCCCTCTGGGTAATGCCTGATGTGGATGGGACATACCCCAATGATAACCCTGCCCTGGTGCTTCTTTAGCGTGGGCGAAAATGGAGCCCAACATTAATCGGTTGCGAATAAACTTTTTGCAGTAGGGGAGTGATTTCAACCTTAGAAGCTTGAGTAATCTCAGATAGTATCTCCTGGGGATTGTCATACCGAGTTTGTATTCCTTCTAAGTTAAGAACAGCCAGTCCACCCAGCTTGCCCATGAGAACAGCAAAGATTGACATCAGTTACAGCATCCATTGCTGCTGTCAGGATAGGAATGGGGAAGGTAAAATTATCTATTTTGAAATCAATGTTTGTCTGGTCTGGATTGATAGTTAGAGCTTCAGGCACTATGGCTACTTCATGAAATCCGTAAGAACGCCGAAGCTGTTTAAATTAAGGGGTAGGCATTTTGCTATCTTTCCTTAAACAGAAACTAAATTAAAAGTAGAGGTTCAAAGTCAAAGAATGTCAGCCAATGTAGACGTATGGTGATGGTGTGGGTTATAATAGATAGGTTAAGGAAGATGAGAGACGGTGCCTGCTCTTTATATTGTGGCGACTCCTATTGGTAATTTAGAGGATATTTCCCTGCGTGCCCTCCGCATTCTGCGTGAGGTGAAGCTTATTGCCGCTGAAGATACACGCAGGACAAAGCGGATTCTTATCACTTATGATATTAAAACGCCGATAACAAGTTATCATGAGTATAGTAAGCGGGCTAAGCTGGATTATATTTTAGGTTGCCTTGAAGGTGGGGATGTGGCTCTTGTTTCTAATGCTGGAATGCCAGCTATATCTGACCCCGGCTATGAGTTGATTGTGGCTGCTAGTCAGCGAGGCATTCCAGTTATTCCTGTTCCTGGCCCTTCAGCTGTTATTACGGCGCTTGCTGTCTCTGGGCTGCCTACGGAGCAGTTTATCTATCTCGGCTTTATGCCTAACAGGAGTAGCACCAAGCGGCGTCTTTTAGAATCGATTGCCCATGAAAATCGCACAATTGTAGTTCTAGAATCTCCTCACCGATTACTGACTACATTAAGTGATATACTGTTGGTTCTTGGAGATAGGAGAATATCCGTTTGCCGCGAACTTACTAAGATCCATGAAGAGGTTTTCAGGGGAACGATAAGCCAAGCCATTGAACACTTCGGGGAGCCAAAGGGTGAGTTTACTCTTGTCGTTGAAGGAAAGAGAGAGAAGGATAAGCCGCAGTTAACAGAGGATATTAAACAGGAGCTGCATGAGATGCGACAGTCTGGGGTAGCGGCAAAACAAGTAATAGCTAAGGTGGCTGGGGAAACAGGTTTATCAAAAAAGGAGTTGTATCAGGCCTGGCTTGGCAGATAAGTCCTAAGCAAGGTTTGAAGGGAGGTTAGCAAATGCGTCGTGGTTGCATAACAATTGGTGAAGTTAACTGTGATGGGTGCGGACGTATTATAAAGCATCCGGAGCGCTATTTAGCCATTGATGAGGAAGAGGGCGTTGAGGTGGAAGAAGGAAAGACATCACGCTATTGCGTAGAGTGTAGTCTGGAAAAAGGTTATGCTCACTATGAAGAAGAGAAGGGTGGGCGGATACTTACCTTCTTCCCTAAGTAAAGTATTAGTCTTGGTGATTAGCTTGAAACGGTTATGAGCGAAAGAATATTTATTGGCGCGGCTTGGCCTTATGCTGATGGCCCACTACACCTGGGTCATATTGCCGGGGCATATCTACCAGCAGACATATTTGCCCGCTACCATCGTACCAAGGGGAATGAGGTATTGATGGTATCGGGTTCAGACCAGCATGGTACACCAATAACAATTAAAGCTGAGCAGGAGGGGAAGAAGCCTGGCGAAATAGCCAGCCAGTATCATCAGCAGTTCCTTGATTCCTGGCAGAAATTAGGTATTTCCTTTGATTTATTCACCTCTACTGGCACTGCCAATCATGCTAAGGTAACCTGTGACATTTTCCTCACTCTTCTTGAAAGAGGCTACATTTATAAAGCAACTATGTTGCAGGCCTTTTGTCCTCAATGCCAGCGTTTCTTGCCCGACCGCTATATTGAGGGTACTTGTCCGCACTGTCATTCTTCTGGAGCTCGAGGCGACCAGTGTGACGAGTGTGGTAAGCCCATGACTACGTCTGAGTTGGTTGAACCCCGTTGCCGTGAGTGTGGGACAACTCCCCAGTTTAAGGATACGGAGCACTTCTTTTTGAGACTGAGTGATGATGATTTAAAGGAAAAAATTTTAAAATGGGTAAAGAGCATGCAGAGGCGGTGGAGGCCGAATGTTTACGGTCTTACCATGCGCTATCTGAAGGAGGGGTTAAGGGATAGGGCCATTACACGAGACATAGCTTGGGGAGTACCGGTGCCTGTTAAGGGCTTTGAGAATAAGCGTATCTATGTTTGGTTTGAGGCGGTTATCGGCTATCTCTCGGCGTCAAAGGAGTGGGCTAAATCCAGCGGGGATGAGGAACGGTGGCGCTCTTTCTGGCAAGAAGGGGTCAAGAGCTACTATTTCATTGGCAAGGATAATATTCCCTTTCATACCCTTATCTGGCCGGCAATACTGATGGGCTTTGGTGACCTTAATCTTCCTTATGATATCCCGGCTAACGAGTTCCTCACTATTGAGGGAAGGAAGCTTTCCACCAGTCGAAACTGGGCAGTCTGGCTACCTGATTTTCTATCGCGCTATGATCCTGACTCGCTACGTTACTTCCTGTCAATGAAAATGCCGGAAACGGGGGATACTAATTTCTCATGGCTGGAGTTTGTTCGCCGTAATAATGATGAGCTGGTGGCTACTTATGGTAACCTGGTTAACCGGGTGCTTACCTTTGTCTACCGCAACTTTGATGGCTGTGTGCCGGAACACAGTAAATACAACGAAATATGTGAATATCTGGGTGATCTTAATAAGAACTTGAGTAAAGATCGCGTTTTAACTTCAGATACACCCAGTGAGAGTATAATCGAAGATGCTAAAGAGTTTCTTTTTAGGGACGTAGGTGATCGTCTTTCCAGGTGTGACTTTAAACAGGCATTATTGGGTATTCTGGTATTTGCTCAGGAAACAAACCAGTACCTTGATAGAAAATCACCATGGAAAGTAATTAAACAGGACCGGCAGGCTGCCGCTGATGCACTGTACGTGGCTCTCTACGCGATTTCCTGTCTGAAAACAGTACTGTATCCCTTCTTACCCTTCAGCTCTCAGAAGTTGCATGAGCTTCTCGGTTTTGAGGGCAAAGTAGAAGAGTGTGGCTGGAAGCCACAGCCACCAATACCTGGACAAAAATTGCAGGAGCCTAAGCCCCTGTTTTCCAAATTGGATGAAGAATTGGTAGAAGAAGAAGCCAGTCGGTTGGGGCACACCCATTGCTGATAGATTCATATGCCCATATTGGCTTACTGATAATTGAGGAGGAGATTATTGCCTCTTAGTGCAATCTACAAACCGATTCAGGAAGATTTAAGCAAAGTAGAGGACGAGCTGGAGTCAGTGAGTAAAGTTGACTTTCTTTGGCTGTCAAAACTGTTAGCCTATAGCCTGAAGGGTGGTGGCAAAAGAATTCGTCCAGCGTTTACCCTGCTGGCAGGTAAGTTTTATAACTACAACCTTGATTCTCTTGTGCTGATGGCTACGGCTGTTGAGCTTATGCATACCGCTACACTGGTTCATGATGATGCGATTGATAAATCTGCAGTCCGCCGGAGCAGACCAACGATTAATAAGGTGTGGGGTGAGGACAAAGCGGTGCTTTTAGGAGACTATCTGTTCGCCAAGGCAGGAGAGTTTGCCGCTGATACGCATAATTTGCGGGTAATAAAGTTATTTGCCCAAACCCTCCAGGTTATTTCCAGTGGGGAGTTAAATCAAGCGTTTAATGCTTTTAATCTAAAACAAACCCGTGAAGATTACGTGCAGAGGATTGCCAGCAAAACCGCCTCTCTCTTTTCTCTGTCCATAGAGTCAGGGGCTATTTTGAGCCAGGCTCCAGAAAAATCGATTGAGATTCTAAAAGAGTACGGTTATAACCTTGGTATTGCCTTCCAAATTGTGGATGATATTCTGGATTATATTGGTACCGAAGAGGAAATGGGTAAGCCTATAGGCTCAGATTTAGCCCAGGGTACCCTTACCTTGCCGGCAATGCTTCTTTTAGAGCGTTATCCTGAGGAGAATCCAGTAAAGATGTTCTTTCAAAACAGGGATAAACAAGAAAATATGAAGCTGGCAATAGAGTTGATTCGTGATTCATCCATTGTTGAACAATGCTATAAATTTGCCTCGGATTATTGCTCCAGGGCTTGCCATAAGCTTAATCTGTTACCAGATAGTGCCAGTCGTCAGGCATTAATAGAACTGACAGAGTATGTTGTTAAACGGAAGAGATAATAAAGGCAAGGTCTTTTATTAATCCTGCTAGGAGAAACTGGACTCACCGGTTTCTCTTTTAGCATGAATATGCGTTTTGCATCTTGTATTCAGAGTTCCCTTATGTGCTTCTTAACTTGTTTAGTAGTGTACTGAAGGGAAGAGCTTACTATCTGTATGAGGCAGAAAGAGGGCAGCGACAAATTCATTCATGAAGGGTGGGTAGTTGGACAGTTCAATATTGGTCATTTTCTTGGCGATATTTATCGCTTTCTCAAAGGCAGGGCTAGAAAGAAGAGCCATTCGTGCTCCCATAATAGAACTATTACCAATAAACTGAATCCTTTGGACGTCTATATCTGGTAGTAAGCCTATGGCAATGGCCTTAGGAATATTTAAAGAACTGCCAAAACCGCCGGCGACGTAGATGGTATCCAACTGCTCGAAGGTTAGTCCAATGTAGTCGATAAGGGACTTTATGGCAGCAAATACCGCCCCCTTGGATTTAATAAGATTACTGATTTCTGATTCGGACATGGTTATTGCTTGTCCAGCTTCCGTCTCTTCTGGAAAAGCCAGTATATATCGGGGCTCGTTATCTTCTACGATTATCCGCTGCTTACTGAAAGGTAGGTTGAATTTTCCATCTTGACCTATTATCTTGTTCCTGACCAGTTCATAGATAACATCTATCATCCCGGAGCCACAGATCCCTCTCGCTTTGGCCTTACCGATGGTTTCATAAATTACCTTACCATCTTTTACCTTTACCTTCTCTATTGCCCCCTTGGTAGCCCGCATACCCCATTTGCTACCCCCGCCCTCAAAGGCTGGACCAGCTGAGGCGGAACAACAGACTATCCATTCATTATTACCAATGGCAATTTCCCCATTTGTGCCCACATCAATCAGGCATTTTATCTCTGGTTTGTCCGCTAATCCACAGGCTAAAACACCAGCTACAATGTCACCCCCCACATAGCTGGCCACGCCGGGGATTACTTCTAGTATGCCCCTAGGATTTATATTAATACCTATCTCCTTAGCCAATATCTGGGGGTAGCTGGTAGCGGTAGGGACATAAGGCTCTAATCTTATGGAACAGGGCATCAAGCCCAGGAGAAGGTGGCTCATCGTCGTATTGCCGGCAGCAATAATGCAGGTAATATCCTTAGTATTAACCTTCTTTTCTCGTGACAGGGCTTGGGCCAGGGCATTAATATTGGCTATCACCGCCTTATGAACTAGATCGAGGGAGCCTCGGCTGCAGGTAAAGACAATCCTGGAGATGACATCTTCGCCATAACGTACTTGCAGGTTGTGGCTGGCGTCTACCCCGATGACCTTACCTGTTTTAAGGTGAACTAACTGAGCTACCACAGTAGAGGTGCCGACATCAATAGCCAGACCATAATTCTGGTTTGTGGTATCACCCCCCTCTATCTCCAGTATTCGACCGGTATCATTGTGCCTGGCTATTGTGACAGTAATCTTCCATTGATGCTGACGTAATTTAGCCGTCAGATTTTGTAGACAGGCTAAAGATATCTCAAAAGAAGAGTACCTGACCTTTTTCCCTAACTCCCGGGTAATTCGGTCTATATCAGCAATATTGTCATTCAGGGTTGGTTCGGGAAGCTCAAGATATACTTTGCTGACCAAAGGTTCAAAGAAAAACGCCGGCTCGCGGGGTCTCTTATAGAGGGAGACTTTCTCAGGTTCAGTATAGGTGACCGGAACTCCTTCAGTAATTATTCGCCCCTTTTCCATGCGGGACTTGGGCGGAACTACTGCTTCCAGATTGTCTTCTACTTTGGTCTGGCAAGCTAGAACGTAGCCATTTTGTATTTCTTCTTTGGAAAAGAAACCAATAGCATTCTTATCCGCCTTAGTATTACCACTGGTTACCTGGAGACGGCACTCACCGCACAGGCCCTCCCCACCGCAGAGGCTGTTGACATAAATCTCTGCCTTCTCGGCTGCCTGAAGCAGGGTAACACCACTCTCTACTTCAACCACTTTCTGGTCAGGCAAAAAGGTTACTTTGTATTTGCTCATGATATTTTTTTAACTGGCCATCTAGTTGCTGCCAGCCGCTGAGTGGTTAAAAATAAAGGGAAGCATATGTACTTCCCATTGTAATCTTGGTAGCGCATACCGGATTTGAACCGGTGATCTCCTCCTTGAGAGGGAGGTGTCCTAAACCCCTAGACGAATGCGCCTTAATAATTATTTGGTTAGCCACTCTAGGCAATTCCCGAACTTTCATTCGAGCAGAAGCAGCTCATACCAGCTTTACCGCAACTGCTTGTCTCCTATCCAAGATTGTGACCATAACCAGTAAACTAAGCTTATTATACATAGTAACGTTTGTCAAACAGCAGAGGTACCACCTATGTTGCCGGTAGCGCTTATACATTGCTGAGTATATTTTTAATGTTTTCTTTATACTAATTTTATGAGTTTTTAACTACATAGGTGTTATTTTATAACTAGATTTGGTTAGGTAAGCGGCATCAAGTATAGCTTTAATGAATGCCCTGGCCAAAAAATAAAAAGAGGAGAGAAGAAATGAAGAAGAAAGTACTTATCGTTGATGACGAACTGTGTGTCAGGCAACTGGTGAAGAGAGCTCTGGGTACGGAGTGCATTGTTCTCGAAGCAACCGATGGTGGTGAGGCAGTAAATATTGCTCGCACAGAGAAACCTGACCTTATCTTGATGGATATTTTGATGCCACAGATGGATGGCTATACCGCTTGTCACAAAATTAAAAAGGATAAGACTACCAGGGAAATCCCGGTAATTATGCTCACCGGCATAGGTCATGAACTCAACAAGAAGCTTAGCTTTGAGATGGGTGCTGAGGCGTATATGACCAAACCATTTGATGTTCAGGCACTGTTGGATAGGGTCAATTAGTATGAGCTAGCCCCATGTCTAATTGGCTTCGGAACTTGGCAGTTCGGTGGCAAATAGGTTCTTGCCACACTTTGAAGGTAGAGTTGGCAGGAGGGGAAATAGAAATGGCAGCAAAACTGACCTCAAGTATAATGAATAAGTCTCACAATTGGCGGACCTTAAGTGTATGGAGAAATCGTCATATATGGTTTATCACTCTGTTCATTCTTGCCACCTCAATATTGGCCTTCCATGATTTCATCCTGGGCCTTATTGGTTTGCCCCACACAGAATGGGGCGTCATTTTTGAAGCTCATAGCCTGCATTGGGCTTTATTCTTACTACCATTATTGTATGCGGCATATGTATTCAGAATAAAGGGCACGGTAACAAGTATCCTGATTGTTACACTACTCTATATAGTCCATAGTGTGTTCGTATCACCCGCTGACCTTGACCATCTGCTCGCAGACACGGCATTCTTTGTCTTAGTTGGTATTGTGGGCATTTTAGTAGCTGTCTCGCGGAATCAACGGGAGCAAATCCAGAAAGCTTATACCGCCGCCGTAGAATCGGGGGAGACTCTGCGTGAGTCGGAAGAGAGCTTAAGAGCTTACTTAGAAAACGCACCAGATGGAGTTTATCTCCACGACTTGAAGGGGACTTTCATCAATGGCAACAAAAAAACCGAGGAAATCACTGGATACAAGAGAGAAGAGCTCATAGGGGAGAGCTTTCTCAAGCTTAATCTTCTTCCGCCGAAACATTTGGTAAAAGCTGGCAAGTTGTTGGCACTTAACGTAATGGGAAGACCTACCGGACCAGATGAGTTTGAATTGATAAAGAAGGACAGCAGCCGAGTATGGACTGAGATAAAAACCGCTCCTGTTAAGCAAGATGGTAAGGTAGTGGTTATCGGCTTTGTCCGAGACATCACCGAGCGCAAGCGAATGGGGGAGGCACTCCAGCAGCAGGCGCATGATCTTGGTGAGCGGGTTAAGGAACTTAATTGCCTCTATGGTATTTCTAATCTTGCTGTGGAGAAGGATATCTCGCTCGAGAAGATACTTCAGAGGGTAGTTAACCTCGTTTCTCTCGCCTGGCAGTATCCGGAAGTCACTTGTGTACGACTTGTCATGGAGGGTCAAGAATTTAGAACGAAAAACTTTAGAGAAACTGTCTGGAAGCAGGCCTGTGACATCTTTGTGAGTGGTAATAGAATCGGCACTATCGAAGTCTGCTATTTGGAAGAAAAACCCGAGCGTGACGAGGGACCTTTCCTGAAAGAAGAGAGACATCTGCTCAATGATATTGCCCAGCGACTAGGGGGCATCACCGAGCGTAAGCGGGCGGAAGAAACTATCAAGCACAGATTGGAATTTGAAAAAACTGTCGCCACTATATCGTCCCGATTTGTCGGTATTTCCAACATTAACGATGCCATTAATACCTCACTTCTTGATATGGGCAGATTGAGTGGAGCGAGCCGTGCTTACCTATTTCTTTTCCGTGGAGACGGGACCACGATGGACAACATCCATGAATGGTGTGCCGAGGGGGTCAGCCCACAAATAGATAATCTCCAGAATGCTCCCTCCGACATGTTCCTGTGGTGGATGGCGAAGCTCCGTAAAGGAGAGGTTATTCATATCAAAGATGTTTCAAAGTTACCCGCAGAGGCAGATATTGAAAAAGAAATATTGGAAAGTCAGGACATCAAATCGCTTCTGGTACTACCTATAAATATTGAAGGAGAACTCGCCGGCTTTATAGGCTTTGACAATGTTGTTAAAACTGGAGAGTGGAGAGAGAATAATTTGGCAATTCTTCGTGTATCTTCCGAGGTTATCGGGAGTGCTCTTGAGCGCAAGCGGGCGGAGGAGAAGATTAGGCGGGCGGTTAAGGAATGGAGGACAACCTTTGATTCCATTACCGATTTAGTTTCTATTCATGATAAAGATTTTAAGATTGTTAGGGTGAACAAGGCTTTTGCTGATACCTTTAAGATGAAACCGAAAGAACTTATTGGCAAAACTTGTTATGAAGTAGTCCATGGGACAAAGGAGCCTTGGCCGAATTGCCCTGTTAAACAAGTATTAGAGACCAAAAAACTCCTTACGGTGGAATACTTTGAACCTGGATTAGGAGTTTATCTTGAAATATCTGCGTCACCCATAGTTAATGACGAAGGAGAGGTCTTAGGTGTTGTCCATCTTGCAAAAGACATCACCGAGCGCAAGCGGGCGGAGGAGAGGGAGAAGCAGATGCAACAAGAGCTTAATCTTACCAGCCGCCTGGCTTCAATTGGCGAAATGGCATCAGGTATCGCCCATGAAATAAACAATCCCTTAACCGGTGTCATCGGTTTTGCTCAGTTGCTAATGAAGAAGGAAATTCCTGACGATATCAGGGACGACCTAGAGGTGATTAACTGTCAAGCCCAACGTGTTGCTAAGATTGTGAAAAACCTGCTTGCCTTCGCCCGCCAGAATAAAGCAGGACGGGAATATGTAGATGTTAACAATATCATATCAGAAGTCTTGGAACTGCGCTCTTATGAGATGAAGACGCGTAATATTGAAGTTGAAG
>SDBV01006808.1_pt1 | contig 15741 bp, 13 predicted proteins | sample 2277081 | NCBI WGS metagenome assembly SDBV01 (sample SAMN10402039, study PRJNA504765) | marine sediment metagenome | isolation source: marine sediment core GS10_PC15, 223 cmbsf | place: Arctic Ocean: Southern Knipovich Ridge | collected 2010
GGACATTTTCAGGGCGGAGACGTCCAGTTCTATCCTCACGTAACCGGTGAGATTCTGAAGTTCGTACGAGAATCTTCCCGGCACTATCAGGCGGATTTCACCTTGGTAGAAATTGGCGGAACCGTGGGCGACGAAGAGAATCGAAGCTATATAAATGCCATGTCCGAGCTTCACTATGAAGAAGGTTCGGGACTTGTATTCTTTATCAACCTCGTCTGGATTATCGAGGCGAGCCACTTGAACGAACAGAAAACCAAAGCGGCGCAGCATGGCACTCAATTACTTATGCGATCGGGTATCAAACCGGATATGATCGTATGTCGGGCGGAGAATCCTGTGCAGGAAAAAGTGCGCAGGAAGCTCGGCGAACGCTTAAGGCTCAAACCTGGATATGTCGTCGACTGTCACAACCTGGATACTATCTACCAGGCCCCAGACTTGCTTAAAATTCAGAGAGTTGACGAGTTGATCCTGAAGCATTTCGATATGAACTGTGCCACCGTTAATTCAGGATGGGACAACTACCTCGATCTGTACCTGCGGCCGGCAAAAACAATTCGTATCGGGCTGACAGGAAAATACCTGGGGCCCAGGGACACCTACGCGAGCATTCACAATGCGATCGAGCACGCATCGACAGGCCTCGGAGTAAAGGCAGAGGTCATCGATATTCACACCGATGAAATCGAAAGCGGCGATGTAAACGCTGCCAAGGCAATCAACGATGTCAGCGGTATAATCGTTCCTGGCGGTTTTGGCAAACGCGGGGCTGAGGGCAAGATTACCGGTATCAAGTACGCGAGGGAAAACGACATCCCGTATCTTGGTCTTTGCTACGGATTTCAAATGGCGGCGATTGAATACGCAAGGCATGTGTGCGGTATGGCATCAGCCGACACCACTGAAAATAACCCTGAGGCCGGAGAACCCGTTATCTGTCTGCTCCCGGAGCAGTACGAAATGGAAGGGATCGGGGGAAACATGCGTCTCGGCGGCCGCGATATTGTGCTGGAAAAGGACTCTTTGGCGTATAGTATGTACTATGGATCCAGATTGATGGATGGTCGCGGGATGATCAGAGAACGGTTCCGGCACCGCTACGAGCTCAATCCCGACTACCGAGCAACCCTCGAGGCACACGGCCTTGTTTTTTCGGGATGGGCGCCGAATCAACCTATCATGCAAATACTGGAATTGCCGGAGCATCCTTTTTTTGTCGGTGTTCAGTATCACCCCGAGTTTACCTCAAGGCCCATGGCTCCGAACCCCCTCTTCACCGGATTTCTCAAGGCCTGTCTGGCTCTCTAGGCCAATTGCCGACCCAGGACAAGCGCCCGCACCGCCTAACGGTTCTCCTGTAGCCACTCCATATCAAACCGGGCGAAAACAAGCCGCTCGTACGGGCTCTCGTCACCGTGTTCTAGAAACAGCAGACGGCGCCGCTTTGGGTTACACCGAGATCCGAGTAGGCTGCGGGTCCGGTGTGGATGACTCGACCAACCGGCCAGCTTCTGCATTCGTCAGCACTCACACGAACGGTCATGTTTTTCCTTCCATCCCGACTGGCAGGATTCGAGAACAATGCCGTAGGTTTCCCGTTGAACGACGGCCCCCTGCAGACACTTGCCTGACAGATGGGTTCCGGTAGAGCGGCGTCGTGCACAATCGGGGAAAATGATTCTCCCCCGTCCCGGCTCCAGGCTACCGCTCTGAACTGACCGCCTTCGGGGAGCTGATAGCCCGCCTTATTGCGGCAGTTTAGATAGAGCTGTCCATCACTAGATTCAAGAATCGTCGACTCGTTGGTGCCTTCATCGGTGGAGCCGCCGATGTGCCAATTTCCCCCGCGATCGTCCGAGTAGATTACATGGGAGTGGTACGGGTCGGAATGGATGAGCTCGTTTTTTATGATGTGGTCGCACGGTACAATCAAGCGTCCGCCGGCAAGTTGTATGCCGTGACCCGGTCCGGTGGCGTACCATGACCAATCCGTCAGTTTCGCCTGGGTGGTGATGTCCCGTGGATCAGACCAGCTCATTCCTTGGTCATCGCTTCTCGTGAGCCACACCGTCCTCGGCGCGTTGCCTTCAATAATCATCGCCTCGTTACCGTTCTGGAGATTCTTGCAGAAGGGCAAGAATATCGCCCCCGTGGTGCGTTCTACGACGGGAGCAGGATTGCCGCATACCCACCCGTCCTGAGTGGCGACAACCTGTTGGGGCGAAAATGTCCTGCCTCCGTCGGTACTGCGGCGTACGAGGAGATCTATCTGATCTGAATCGCCGCAAGAAAACTTGCGACCTTCGCAGAAAGCGAGTATGGCGCCAAGTTCGGTGATTGCGAGGGCAGGAATGCGATAGCAGAAATATCCGCCCTGTCCAGCCTCGAATAATTCGGTTGTTTCGAAAACCATTCCTCTCTTCCGTTCCTGAGAGGACAACACTATCAGCAGGGGGTGCTATAAGCAACTCGCCCGGCCACTGACAATCTTGATAATCTACCCGTGAAGGTGTTGCACTGGCGTTTGGCACCTCGGTCCGGGAAGTCTCCGTGGCCATACTGATCGCTGTTGCGCCGATCGTGTTGGTACAATCGGCGGCTGGATGTCTCAGGGTAGGGGCAAAGCTGCTGTCTCACGATACGCAAGGCAAAAAAAACCGCCCCCTTTTGGGGGCGGACCTACACCTCTCATCTTGATCTTCGACGTTACTTAACGCTTTTGATCTCGATGGTTTTTGGTTTTGTCTCCGGGGCCTTATTGAGCGTAAGGTGCAACAGGCCGTTGGCAAACCGAGCCTCTATCGAGTCCTTATCCACATCCTTTGGGAGTACGAAACTTCGGACAAAGGTTTCGTGACGTCTCTCCTTTACGATGTAGCCTTCACGCTCTTCTTTCTTTTCCTCTTCATTCTTGGAAGAGATGGTCAGAAGAGTGTCGTCGATTTTCACTTCGACATCCTTCTCGGAGAGTCCCGGCAGTTCGGCCTCGAGGACATAGCCGTCAGCGTTCTCACTGATATCTACGCGGGGCGAGTTTTTCCTCGCGAAAGCAGAATCTGTGAAAAACGAATCGAACACCCTGTCGAGGTTCCCGAACATATCGAGGGAACTTGGATTGTACCGTACAAGACTTCTCATGATAACACCTCCACGTGTTAAAAGTTTCTGTTTATATAGCTGCAAGAAACGTGCCAAGTTCCTCGATGGACAGTAAATCATTGGTGGATAAGGAGTTATGGCGGGATCGGCTCGCAGTCCAGCTTTTCAATCTATCACATATGAGTACTTATGACACGGTGGGCTTTTATGGCCGAACTAGTGGGTTAAAATGACGCACTGGTGTTGTGGCGAGCATAGGCGGGAGATCGTTGGATCCGCAGCTCGGGTTGATGGGGAGGTTATAGCCCCTCGAAAACCATTTCCGGGCGGGTGGTGCCACTTCCTATCATCGTTTTGCGTGTGCCGCCGGTGAGCAGGAGGGCCGTTCTGTATCCGAAATTGTTGCCCCCGAGAATGTCCCCTTCAAGCATGTCACCGATCATGATCGTTCTCCTTCGATCGATCGCTCTTCCGGCCGCGGATTCCATCTTTTTGTGATTATGTTCGAAGACCGGTGCGTACGGTTTACCCAGGAATGCCGGTTGGACGCTCACACCGCTGCTGGCCAATGTGTTGACGATGAAACTGGTCACTCCTCCTGAACCGATGTGAATCTCCCCGTTATTACCTGGAAAAAACGGGTCCGGGTTCGGACATATAAGAGGAGCACCCGGATGTCTTCTCATGAAATTGACTATCCCAGTTATCTCTCGCTGCCAGTTCGATGGGCCTTCGCCGATCAGAACGCCATCGCATCGCGCAAGATCGTCGATCTCTCGGGTCACTTTTAGACCGGCTTCCTCGGCATAACAGGGGACTCCCAGTTTTGCCATCATGAAAAAGAGTTTCCCTCGGAGATTCTTTTCAGTGGTCATGTCCGAAAGCGGGTGGCCGGCGGAGGTGATCCGGCCGGCATCTAGATCAAAGCCCGCGGCGGTCAGGACCGCAAGGCGCTCCGCCACTGATTCATCAGCAGCATTTGTAAGCAATGAGAACGGGATGTCGTCCCGGCGCAGCCGATCGATGAAACTGAGGGCTCCCGGAAGCGCTCGCCGCTGTAGTATCAGCACTCCGTCAATATCGAGCACCACCGCATCCGGTGCTTCTGGTTGCACCTCGTACCATTCTGACAGGCTCTTCATAATCTCCATGGTCGCCTTCACTCCTTATCGAGGGGCAATAGTAGAAGAGATGAGGATTTACCTCAATGCGCGACCCATGGTAAGTTTCTCACCAGGAGTTGATCATGATAAAACTGAGCGATTTTGAAGTCTGGTTCGTAACAGGCAGCCAGCATCTCTATGGCGAGGAAACACTCAAACAAGTGGCGGATGATTCGAAGCGAATCGCCGCAGGACTCGACGAAAGCGGCAAGTTACCGGTGAGGGTTGTATTCAAACCTATCCTTACGACACACGACGCGATTAGGCGGCTCTGCCTCGAGGCCAACTCGTCGGACTCATGCGTCGGTATAATCACCTGGATGCATACATTTTCTCCGGCAAAAATGTGGATTGCGGGATTAGGGATCCTGAACAAACCCTTCGTGCATCTTCATACTCAGTTCAATCGTGATATTCCTTGGTCCAGCATCGACATGGATTTTATGAATCTCAACCAATCCGCACACGGTGGGAGAGAATTTGGTTTTATCGGCTCACGGCTACGCGCCGAGAGAAAGGTGGTGGTCGGTTATTGGCAGGACGATAGTGTCCTGTCCGAGCTCGACACCTGGACTAGGGCCGCTTGTTCCTGGCACGATTCCCGCAACGGCCACATAGCCCGCTTCGGCGATAATATGCGGGAAGTTGCGGTTACCGAGGGAGACAAGGTGGAGGCCCAAATTCGATTTGGGTATTCTGTTAGCGGCTTTGGTATCGGCGATCTTCTTGAGTACATCGAAGCTGTGGAAGATAGTGACATTCGCGCGATCGTTAATGAGTACAGGGAGACCTATTCAGTGGCTACCGGAGCACGGGAGGAGGTCCTCGTCGATGCCGCGAGGGTAGAGTCCGGTATGAAGGCCTTTCTAGTAGATGGAGGATTCACAGGGTTTACTACAACCTTCGAGAACCTTCACGGCCTGGCAACGCTTCCCGGTCTGCCGGCCCAGCGGCTTATGCAGGCGGGGTATGGTTTTGGCGGCGAGGGTGATTGGAAGACCGCGGCACTCGTCCGCGCCATGAAGGTGATGGCCTCGGGGATGAGTGGAGGCACCTCGTTTATGGAAGACTACACCTATCATCTCGACGAAAAGGGGATGAAAGTGCTTGGCGCTCATATGCTAGAGGTCTGCCCTTCTATTGCCGAAGGCAAACCTTCCCTCGAGGTTCACCCGCTTTCAATTGGCGGCAAGGGCGACCCCGCCCGTCTGGTATTTAACGTCGGCACCGGCCCTGCGCTGAACGCATCAATAATGGATATGGGAAACCGCTTCCGGATGTTAGTGAATGAAGTTGACGTAGTTGCTCCGGATGAACCACTGCCGAACCTACCTGTGGCGAGGGCGGTGTGGGTTCCGAGACCCGATCTCAGAACCGCCGCTGCATCCTGGATCTTGGCGGGTGGTGCCCACCACTCCGGATTCAGCCAGGCGGTTACCGCCGCCCATCTCGAGGATTTCGCGGAAATGGCCGGTATAGAATGTGTTTCCATCGGCGAGAATACGACCGTCAGCGAGATCAAGAAAGAGCTTCGTTGGAATGAAGTGTATTACTTCATTTCGAAGGGATATTCATAGATAAATGGATCAAGGACCTGATGTCTACAGAACTCTTCAGCAGCGCATAGACAGTCTACCGGTTCATTTTCCCGCCACCGCTACCGGGGTGGAGCTGCGCCTGCTGCGGCACCTCTTCACCGAGGAAGAGGCGGCGGTTGCCGGCGAATTGAGCGGTGTGCTGGAGCCAATCGAAGAAATCCATCTCCGATTCGAGAAGCATGGCTCGCGGTACTCCCATGACGATCTTCGGCGCATATTCGACAAACTCCTAGAGAAGGGTGCCATTACTGGTGGAATGGTAAGGTCGGGAGAGAAGATGAGGAGGGGATACTCGCTCATCCCCCTTGTGATCGGAATGTTCGAGATGCAGGTCGACAGGCTCACCGCGGGCTATGCGAAGGATTTTGAAGAATATCTCGGAAATGAGTACGGTCCCGCGGTCATCAACACTGGAACGGGGCAGTTACGCACCGTTCCAGTCGGGAAAGCCATAGAGTCGGCGCGAGTGATCGGGCTGTACGACGATATCAAGGCGTACGTGGCCTCTGTGAAAGGACCATTCGCCGTGATGAACTGCGTCTGTCGGCAGGCAAAAGATCTACTGGGGAGCCCGTGCGACCACGGAGATATCCGCGAGACCTGTCTCACCATCGGGGCCGCGGCGGCCGGCATGAGCCGGAGGGGCAACGCCCGTCGTGTCGGGCGGCAGGAGTTTGTGGAGTTACTCGATCGCGCCGAAGAGCGTGGCTTTGTCATCCAACCTGAGAATTCGACAGAACCGTCCTACATTTGCTGCTGTTGTGGGGACTGCTGCGAGATACTAAAGACCGCAAAGAAACTGCCTCGTCCTGTCGAGGTGTTTCATACCAATTTCCACGTCGAGGTCGATCCAGAGTTGTGCAACCGATGCACACGGTGTGTGAGTCGCTGCCAAATGGATGCTGTACGCATTGAGGCGATGGCCGATGTGGCGGTCATCGACCGAGAGCGCTGCATCGGCTGTGGACTATGCATCTCCACCTGCCGAGTTGGGAGTCTGTCGCTGGTGCCGAATGAGACTCAGCAGGAGCCACCTGAATCCAAAGCCGAGATGCTTGCCCGGATCTCCCGGGAACGTCTGGATTCGCGAAAATAGCGCCAGTATTCGCGGAAGCGTACCCTAAGCGTGAGACTGTGAGAGCTTGCTCCGTAACCATGCGGCCCAGGCTTCAAGCCCATCCCCGGTGGTGCAGGATACTTCGAAAAGCGCGGCATCGGAGTTGAGGACTCTCACGTGCCGGAAAAAAGCGTCCTTGTCAAAATTCGCTATCTGTATGTAATCGATTTTATTCAGAACAACCGCATCAACACCCCGAAAAATCAACGGGTATTTCAGCGGCTTGTCATCGCCTTCCGGGACACTCAGAATCACCACGTTGAGATGGGCGCCGGTGTCGGACTCGGCTGGACACACCAAGTTACCCACGTTTTCGAGAATGACAAGATCGAGTTCAGTAGTATCCAGGGTCTCAAGCGCGCGTTCGCACATGGCGGCGCTGACATGGCAGAACCCTCCGGTTTGTATTTGAACGGCTTCTATCCCCACCGCCGCAATTTTGTCAGCATCCACAGTGGAGTCGAGATCGGCTTCGATAATAGCAATAGCAGATTTGTCTCTGAGCAGTGCTATCGTGTTGAGTATAAGGCTCGTCTTCCCACTGCCCGGCGAAGACATAAGATTGAGAAGGCACATCCCTTTTGCCGCGAGTTCCTTCCGCACCGAGTCGGCCAGGTTTTTGTTGTCCGAGAGGATTTCCTCTTTAATCTTGATTAGTCTAACCCCAGGCATCATATGGCCTCCATGTCCCTGATGTAGAATCCGCTCCCACCGGTCAGCGAGCAATTCCCTGCTCCGCACTCCGGACAGGTTACTCCGGAGACTTGGTTGAGTGTGAGTGGAAAGACAGTGCCGCAATCGTGGCAGGTAAACTCAGATGGTTGGGAATGTACCTCTATCTGCGCTCCCTCAGCGAGGGTGCCTTTGCTCAGGTAGTCAAAAAAATGTTGTATCCATTCGCCCTTCAGATCATTGAGCTCGCCGACATCGAGATGGACTCGCAGGATCTTTGTCACACCGTGTTTCTCGGCGCTTTCCAGCACGGAAGAAAGGATACTCTCTGTCATCGAAAGCTCGTGCATGCGGCATGATAGTCATCTATGACACCCCTGTAAACCGGGTTCTTGTCCCATGGCAGGCTAGCTCGTTGACATTCGAAAAGACCTCAACCACAATCGCAACGATATCAGACACCGCTAGGATTCGGAGATCATGGATTTTTTCAGACGCAGGCTACAGCACACACTTCTCATCTTCGGCAGTTTCCGGGGCAACGCCCGGGCAGTTCTCATGACAGAACCGATGTGGGGGATTACATACAATCTCTACATCGCCTATGCATCACTCTACATGAGGGCCTTGGGATGCAGCCCGCAGCAAATAGGCGCCATTGCCTCCATTGGGCTGATCTTTGAAATGGTTTTTTCCTTCGCAGGCGGGTACATTACCGATCGTCTTGGGAGGAGAAAGACAACACTGATATTCGATCTTATTTCGTGGTCGATCCCCACGCTCATATGGGCATTCGCTCAGAGCTACGCGTATTTCATCGTCGCGGCCATCGTGAACAGCATCGTTCGCATTGTATACACCTCGTGGTCGTGTCTGCTCATAGAGGACACCAAGCCTCGCAGGCGCGTGCATGTCTTTACCTGGATACGGGTCGCCGGAACGCTGTCGGGGTTTTTTGCACCACTGGCTGGGATGTTGGTAAGCAGGGCCGGCCTTGTCCCTGCCGTTCGAGGGTTGTATCTCCTTGCGTTTGTTTCCATGACGGCGATGGTCCTTATTCGTAACCGACTCACCCACGAGACCGCAATCGGCTTTCAGAAAATGGCGGAAGCGAAGGGCCGCCGGTTTAGGGATACCTTTGCCGAGTACAGATCCATCATTCAGATGATGGGCAAGACACCCACGACACTGTTTGCCTTTCTCATCTTTCTACTCGCCAACGTTCAGTTGCTCTACAACAGGACGTTTCTCTCTATCCTCCTCCGGGAGCAACTCGAGTTTAAACTTGTACTCATCTCGGTCGTGCCTGCGCTTACCTCGGTGGTCAAGATGATCGTTTTTGTCTTCATCATGCCGGCACTTGGACGAACGAGGCCATCAAGGGCGCTTTTTTACGGATTATGCCTATCCGCCGCAGGTCTTGTGATGTTGGTAAGCGCTCCGGTCAAGGGGATTGGTTTCGCCTTCGCGGGGGTGCTTTTTGACGCGGTGGGTTTTGCCATCACAGGACCATTTGCAGAGACATTGCTTGCAAATTCTATCCCCGATGAGCACCGGGCAAAGATCGTATCCCTCTTTCACACCGTGATGAACGGCCTGATGTCCCCCTTTGGCTATCTGGGAGGGATGTTGGCGGCAGGTTCTCCGCGGTTCCCGTTTGTGCTCCTCATAAGCACGGTTCTTGTCCAGTTCCTACTGACGAATGGCATACGCAGAATCGAGAAACCGTCACCAAGGGCGGAAGCCTGAACTCATCCTTTACAGGTCGTGGCTTGAGGAATACCATAGGTCAGGCGGTTTCTGCACGCCACCATGTAAAAAAGGCGGAGGACTCTCAATGATGAGAAAACGTGTTCTTGGGAGAACCGGGCTTCAAGTGTCAGAGATCGGGCTGGGTGCTTGGCCTCTCGGGGGGGCTTCCTATGGAGAGGTGCGGGAGGAGCAGGCCGCGGCTGTCCTTGAGGCGTATTTCGAAGAAGGAGGGAACTTCATCGATACCGCCCGAAGTTACGGTGAGAGCGAACGGCGAATCGGCGCCGCGCTCAAGCGTAACAAGAATCGCGGCGGGCTCGTAATCGCTACAAAAACTCCCCACACCGAGAATGCCGACGATGTGCCCCGCATCAGAGAGGATCTTGAGACCTCCCTTCAGCACTTAGGGATCGATCATGTAGACGTGTTCTACATTCACAACCCGCCCGAAAACCGCGAGCTTATGAACAAGGTACTCGATGAATTCGAGAAGATAAAAAACGAAGGCCTGATCCGGCACATAGGTGCGTCAATAAAGGGGCCGAACGTTACGAATCAGACGGTGGATCTCAGTAAACAGTATGTCGACTCAGGCCGGGTCGATGTTATTCAGCTCATCTTCAGCATTTTCCGGCAACGGAACCGGGAAGCGATACGGTATGCATCGTCCCATGGTGTCGGCATCGTTGCGAGGACAGCGCTTGAGAGCGGGTTTCTTACCGGCAAGTACAACCCTGAGCTGCCTCGAATAGACGGAAATCATAGACGGCGCTGGTCAGGGCAGAAACTGCGGGCCATTCTCACCGAGTCCCTCGAACTAAATGAGTGGGCCATTCGGCCACCCTACCATTCTCTGGCCCAAGTGGCCCTGGGGTATGTACTTGCAGAGGACGGCGTGTCGACGACCCTTGTGGGCGCGAAGAATCGGTACCAGGTAGTCGGAGACACCGAAGTTGGTGAGTTGCCTCCCATTGACAGCGATATACTTACCCGACTGAATACAGAGTACGCCCAGTTTACCGAAAGGGCAAATACGGGCTCGGAGTAGACACATGAAAAACGAAACCTTGAGTGATATCAGATCTTATATTTCGCGGTACCGAATGAGCCTTATCTTTCTTGCCGGCGCATTCGGCATACTCATGTCGTGTGGCGGTGGTGCGGAAGATCTGTCATTCCCGGACCCTGAGTGGCGCAGCAAACTCAGCGACAATGTAACCTTTCCGCTTCCCCAACCCATAACCTTGCGTGTGGGCCTAAGTTCCGACCCTCCTCCGCAGGACTCCCAGACGATCGAGTGGTTAGAAGCATACACGAACATCGATCTTGTATTTGAGAAACTCCTTTCCAGTCCGGGGGATATCCTACTCGGAGGAGTGATTCGGGATGGGGGGATGCCGGATATCATGCCAGAAGGGCGTTTGCAGATGGGTGAGGAAAGCATTCGTGAACTCTTTGTTGATTTTCTCGAGTTCCCTGAGCGCACCCCGATCTTTAACAATCTTGTCTCCGCAAATGAAGCTTTTCGGTCGAGTATGCTTGCAAGGACCACTGCTAACGACAAGCTGTATACCCTTGGTTCGTATGATGCCGACAAGTTTCTAACCGATGGTGTCATCGCTTACCGACGGGATCTTTTTGAGAAGCACGATCTTGCCTTTGATACCTGGCCGAGATTGATCGAATCACTCAAGTTTCTCAAGGCGGAATATCCCGATTCATACCCTCTAGGAGGGTCTTTCGAAAGCTTGGCATATCATTTCCCCACGTGGTGGGGCTCCGGGCTCGACCCGGATCACATCGTCTATTTTGACCCCGACATTGGTAGATGGAAAATGGGTTTGTATGAGGAAGAATTCATCGATTCTGTTTGGGTGCTGGCCGAAATAGCGGCGGAGGGGCTTATGTCTCCGGACACGTTTGTCATGAAGGACGCGGACCTGAGGGGCATGTTTTCGACCGATACGGTCTTTCTCGCGCCTTATACCGGCCCTACGGGTCCGTCCTTCGGCTACACTGGTAGCGGTTATGGGGCCCTGGGTGAGGACGGCGAATGGAACGGCGAGGGTAAGTGGATCGACGCGATGCCCCTGCCCAAAGGTCCCAACGGTGATCGCCCTCGTTTCAGTTCCCGTTTCCTGGACGTGGCAGATGACGGTTGGCTGGTGTACAACCAATCGGAACACGTTGGAGAGGCAGTTGCCCTGGTCGATTTTCTTTTCAGTACCGAAGCGGCGCTCGTCCTTGAGCTTGGCCCACCGGGGATGGTGTGGGAGACAGATGGTGACGGAGCGGCACTTAAGGAGCCCTTCGAAGCCGCGTACCGAACCGGCTGGACCGACGGGCTCCGAGCGGAGATTGCCAAATCGGGTATACCGATTGGGTCACCCTTTGCCGGTTTGCGCCCTGACCTGATAGGCTTGTTCGGTGTGCCGGAAGTGGAACGGCTGGAATACTACATCAGCCACGACATGCAGCAAAACCTGCCTGGAGTGGATGTACTCTACCATCCTGGCGTGCGATTTCCCGATGATTACGATTTCCGCTCTGACAGAGCGTCAATCCTGGTATCCCTGCAAACAGAAATCGAGTCCAAAATCGCCATGGTCGTCTCCGGCCAGAAGCCGTTCTCCATCCTCACAGAGCTGGTTGATGACATGAGAAAGTACGGAGACAAATTGTTGGACATGTACAATACGTGGTGTGTCATTCCGGACGGCGATTTACTGCCACCTGCGGATGGGGGGCATTAAAAGACATCACATGGGAAAACGTGCTATGTTCTAGTGCAGGAGGACTTGAGCACAATGATGAGAATGAGAGTTTGGGCGCTTTCGTGTATGGTCGCGTTCGTGACGACCGCTTTGGCAGCCGATGATTACGATCTCGCGCTTCCCGAAGAAGTTTCCTATCTTGCTGATGAGATCGTTTCGCTGGTGATAGACTCGGTGCCTCACAGCGTTCGCAATCCAGCTATAGTGGCTGTCCGGAGTTTGGAGTTCGACGGCTTAATACCGCCATTTGGCGAATTACTGGCGATGACCGTGTCGACCAGAATCGCTGTCGCAGGGGAGCCCGGCCTCAAGGTACGCGCTCACTATCCCGTAGATTCTTATCTGACGGATTTTTCGAGTACCCGACTGGGCTCACCGAATGAGAGCGAGTTTTCGGAGAAACCTGACTATGTTGTCATTGGGGAATCCTTCGAGACCGGGGGGCAGCTGCATGTACTCTTTCAGCTCATCGAAGTCGGCAGCGAGACGATTCTTACCGGATTCGAGAAAGCCCTGGTTCTTGACCAGTGGCTCTCAGGTCTACTTCGATCCACCGGATCGACGGAGAACGGAGTAGTTGTCGGTTCGGACCGGTTCGAGCCGGATTCCGTCGATGACCCCCTGCCTGTTTCGCCTGATGAGACGATAGGGGAGAGAACGATCGGCCCGGCCGGAGACGAGGACTGGTATTTGATTTCAGCGGGAGATATCGAGGGTCGATCGATTCTGACGGCCTACACTTCTGGAGATACCGATACATATATCGAAGCATATGGACCTGATGATCCTTCTATCTTTTTGGCGGAAAATGACGATGGCGACGACGCCAATGCCGAGGTTAGCGTACTTATCGAAAGCGGGCAGAGCATCTGGATAGTCGTCAGGGGCTATGATGAGTCGGTAGAAGGACAGTACAGCTTCCATTCGCGTGTTGCCTCTTTCGAGGCGGACCCGAGCGAGCCGGATAACACACTTGAAGAGGCGAGCCAGCTCATGATCACCTCTGAGGCCTACGAATATGAGCCGGTTAGCAGACACATAATGCCCTCAGCGGACGAAGACTGGTACTATATCGACATCGTAGAAGTGCCGCGGCAGAATACCATACTGAGTGTAGAAACCCTTGGAGGTCTGGACACGTTCCTTGAACTCTTCGACTCAAACGGCATCGCGATGCTCGAAAACGACGACGGAGGAAACGGAGAAAACGCGCGGATCGACTTCTATCTTGAGCATGCCGGACGCTACTATGTAAAGGTTCGGCAATATGATGCCACAGACCAGGGCGAATATCAGATATTCGCGGAATTCGTTCGGGCCACTCCCGACCAGTGGGAGCCCGATGACAGCAAGGGAGAGGCCCGAGAGGCTGAGCCCAACGGTGCACCACAGGTCAAGAATTTCACCCCGGCAGACGATCAGGATTGGGTAAGTTTTACCCTCGGAGAGACCAGCACCGTTCAGATCAGGACAACCGGCGAGGTCGATACCTTCATCAAGCTGTTCGACCGGCTGGGAAACATGATTGCCGAAGATGATGACAGTGGCGGCGGTTATAACGCGCAAATCGAGCGGCTCCTCCAGACGGGCCAGTATTTTCTGCGAATTCACCAAGTCGAGGGTGACGCGGTCTTTGGCGCGGAGTACACACTTCAGATAGTGGCTGACTGACATTTTAGACCGCCGTCGGGAAATATACGACCGTCTGCGGTGGAGTTTGTTCTATAGGGCACATCGAAAAACCACCTTATTGTTGGATGCGATCGATCGCAAGTCATTACACCATAGGGGTTTTTCGTATGTGCTCGCCTTGTTTTGTCTCCACCCGCAGATAAGCCGATGTATCCGTGTCTAGTGATTGTACGAATTGCGCCCATTCGATAAAATCCTTTCTCTTTGCCCAGCGGGAAAGTTGCCTGAGTTCCAGACCTGCCCCGGCAATAAACCCGCCCCATTGTGAGACACTGTAAGCCCGCACATGACTCGGATCCCGCCACCGTTCAATACCATTCACAGTATCTGCAAGCTGTTTACGCTCGGGAGATATATTGTCGATCATCAGGAACTTGCCGTTTCTGGTGAGGACCCTGGCCGCCTCTGAAACAAACGCCGCGGGGTCGGCAAAATGATGGGGTGCGATCAGTCTTGCTGGTTGGGGGCCAGTCTTTTTTCCATTCTCCGTACCAGATGGGACACGACCAGTACCACAATAAGGTATTCGAAGATGAGTACGCTGTAGATCTCGAGGGGCCGATACTCGATTACCGTAAGTTCGTTGGCTTTTCGAGTGAGTTCGCCAAGGCCGATTACCGAAACCAGGGAGGATATTTTGAGCATATAGGCCAACTGATTTCCCAACGGGGGCAGAATGTGCCGGACTGCTTGCGGCAGAATGACGAAACGCAAGGTTTGGTAGGGCGTGCAGCCGATGAGATTTGCCGCCTCCGTCTGACTGCGGGGAATCGATTGGATGCCGCCCCGAAATATCTCGGCTTCAAAGGCACTATCGCATAGCGCCAAGGCGACAACGCCGGCGGTGAATATATCCAGATCTATCCCAAGGGTAATCGGCAGACCGTAATAGGACCAGAGAAGCATGACAAGAACCGGCACCGACCGGAAAGCTTCCACCCATATACGGCTGATACCACGCAAAAGGGGGACTTTTGACAGCCCCAGAAGTGCCACAACCAGACCAAGTACCACAGAGATGCTCAAAGATACAGCGGAGATTGAGAGCGTAGGAATGAGCCCCTTGATCAGGAAGAGAAGGTTTCTCCTTCCTATCGTCGTTGAGGGAGAGACCGCAAACCAGCCCCAGGTATAGCCACTGGATGCACACCCGGAGAGCAGCAGAATCAGGCCGCCGACTATCCCTATTCGCCTATATATTTTTGATCGGTTTTTCGGAAAACTACGCACTTTTTTACATCTCCCGCGGCGCCTGACCGACCGGAAGATTCCGGTCGGTCTCATCCCGCAATACTCTCTTAGAAGGACAAGCTCGGAAGCCACTTGGCACCTAGTTCATCGAGGTATCCGCTGTACCTCTGCATGGTTATCCAGACATTGACATAGTTGATAAGTAGTTGATCGCTCTGGCCTACGAGCATGCCGATGGCGTTCTGATACTTCGGAGCATCCACTGGCACGATGGTGAGTTCCGGATATGTTTCCACCAACTTAGAAGCCTCGAACGTGCTTGTGATAGACACCTCGGTTCTCCCGGAAAGGACCTCCTGATAATCACGGGCCGGCGATTCAACAGACTTGATTTCGGCGTTTGTGAACATCCCTCTTGCCTGGTCTTCGAAGACTGTGCCGAGCGTAACGGCAACTGTTACACCTTTCCGATCGATATCAGACCAGCTCGTGAATCTGGCTGCGTTCTCCCTGAGAGTCAGTGGCACGGTACCGACCTGCATTACCGGCAGGGTATATCCGGCGGTTTTTGCGCGTCCCATGTTGTATGAAGCGCCGGTGGTAATATCATACTTGCCCGCAGCTACGCCACTGACAAGGTTTGCCCAGTCTGTGGTCACCCAGTCAACCTCGACGCCCATGTC
>SDBV01006809.1_pt1 | contig 15741 bp, 34 predicted proteins | sample 2277081 | NCBI WGS metagenome assembly SDBV01 (sample SAMN10402039, study PRJNA504765) | marine sediment metagenome | isolation source: marine sediment core GS10_PC15, 223 cmbsf | place: Arctic Ocean: Southern Knipovich Ridge | collected 2010
TTCCAAAAACAAAAGTTATTTGCCATTCCATTTTATCTCCCCCCTCCCATTCTCAACCATCTTTCAACAACATCAACAGACTTTTCCAAATTAGCATTTCTTCCTCTTCTAACTTTCCTGAAAGTATGATATGTTATTATTCTACAAATATAATTCTTTGGAAGATTATATCTTTCTGCTGTTTCTGACATTCTTTCTGAATATTTATTTAATTCATCTCTCAATAAACCATCTGTATCAAGTCCAAAATTATGTTCAAGTCTGTGTTTGTAATTTTGTTTCATTTTAATATAAAAATAATTCCTCCTGCTACAATAATAAAAAAAAGCATTATAATATTTAATCTCAATATAAATCTGGTAAATCCATCAGCACAATTCACTATTCCTTTTTTGTTTTTCATTTTCTCAATTCTTCTCCTGCGAGTTCTTTTTTTAATTCTTTTCTCTCTTCAAAAACCCCTGTGTTAAATCCCGCTGTAAAAAACTTCTTTGCTATCTTCTTGTGTTTCTTCTTTTCTTCTGGGTGTTTATATTGTCTTTTCTTCCAATACTTTTCAAAAAACTCACTTGCATATAATATCATTCTCCCAAGCCTCCTGAGAGTTTGTCAATCTTTTTTCTTATCTTATCAAAGTGTGGCTTACAAGTTGAACACTCATCAATTTCTTTATATCCATAACAACCATCACAATGTTCTTCTTTTTTGATTTGTAGAATAACTTGAACTTTCAACCTCTGAATGAATTCTTTGTGCCACCCCATAACAGCACCCAAATCAACATAAATTCCTCTATTCTTCTTATTATCTCCTTGCCAATAAATCATACTCCCACTTTTATCTGGGTCTGGCAAATATCTTCTTAGAGCCAAAAGCTTCTCTTTTAAATTGAAATCCGTAGGCTTAACGCCTCCAGGCGTAGCATTAGTGCCAGCAGTTGTCAAAGCTCCCAAAGACCGTTTAGGCATGCCACTCTGACCCACTTTAGACTGCTGACTATTATTTTTGGGTTTGCACTTTGGATGAAAAGGTATTTCATGACAAACTTTACAATATTTTCCACAAATATGGGCACTACCATATCCGTCCCAACCTTCTCCACAACCTTTTTTAGTTTTCATTTAATACTCCTTTAAAAACCTTTAATTTATCCAATTCTTCTTTAATATTTTCTGGAATCTTATCTTCTTGAGGTTCAATTCCCATTTCTTTACACTTTGCATCTCCAGTTTCTTGATTGTAATCTCCAAAAGTCTTTTTGGGCTCGTGTGGGAAAACTTCTTGAGGTTCAAACTTCTTGCATTTGCAACCTGGCATTTGACATTCTCCAACCCCAGTAAATGTAAAATCAGTATGTTGTCCTGATTCATGCCCACATTTGCATAAGTTTGTCATTTTATTACCTCACATTCTTTATCATCAATAAAAAAATCTAATCTATATTTATACATATCATAATCTGTAAAATTCTCTTCCCAAATAATTCTCCAATTACCATTACCCCAATCACATTCAACCTTTAAATTCCAAACATCTACATTCTCTTGGCAATCTTGAAGTCCTTGTTCTAAGTTTGTTGCTTTTCCAGTAGAATAAGCTATTAAACTAGTTGCAAGTATTGCCCCTATAAGAAGAATCCATGCTATTTGTTTTAATTCTTGTATTCTTTCTTTATCTTTGTTTGTCATTTTATCATGTTGGGATTAGTTATGCTCCAATCCCAAGAGCCCCACCAAGAAACATTTATGAAAAGAGGTAAAATGAATTGTGGTGAGTATGAAATTTTTAATAACCTTTGATGCAAAGATATTGACTATCTTTACTTTCTTGAATCGTTGGCAATACTTTTCCAATTAATTCGTTGGGTGTTTCAGTTGCAGCAACAACCAAAAGTTCGCTTAATGCAGATCCTTTTTGAATGTTCTCATCTTCATCTTCTGAATACCACAATCCAACTACTTTTGCCTTATCATTCTTCAATAACTTAATCTTAGTGAGTTCAATCATTTCTTCTTTGTCTGGATGCTTGCAAATTAAGACTACAATCTTATTCTTCTTATCTCCGACTTCATCAACCCTTACTCCTTGAATCTCTACTTCCTTGGCTTCTAGTTTTGGTATTTCTTTATTGCCTGTTTTTTTGTTCAACAATTCTTCTTGGTTTTCCATTTGTATATCCTCCTGTTTTATTTAGTCTTCCATTTCTTCCAACAACTCTTGAGCTGTTTTGAATTCTGGATTATGATCTTTGAATTGTTCTGTGAGTTTTCTTAATTCGCCTATTGTCATATCTTCAAAATGTTTCATTTTAAACTTCCCCCAACAACATAACCTTCCCACAAAACTTCATTCATAAAATTCCAAAAGTCCTTACAAATTGACAATCCCCCTGCACCACCTTCAATCAAATCTTCCTTTTTCCATAATGCTAAAATTTTCCTTTCTTCTCCATTAATTCTTGCAATATCTAATCTCTGTTCATTCATCATAACAAATTGAATATAAGGCAATAATCTTAACTCCCTTATTGTTATTTTTCTCTTCAGATGCTTTTTAGCAATCTTCTGTATCTTTTCTGTAAGTGCTCCTCTCATTTTTTCTGTGCCTCCCTATTTATGTTCAAATCAATATCCCTATATTGCTCAACATACTTACAAATAATTGCCATTGGTTCTTTTGATAAAAAACCAACCCTTGAATAACTTTCATAAAAATCAAAACCTTTTTCTTGACAATATTGGTTTGCTTTTTCATTTACTATTGGAACTATATATACAATATCATAAATCATTAAAGGCAATACAATAAATACAAATAATACCGCAAAGATTATCCATAATCCAAAAAGAAATTTAATAGAATCAAATGTCATTTTTTCTTTGTCTCCTTTTTTTTAAAAATTTTATTCATAAATTCTAATACTTGTTCTGGTGTTTGGTAACCTAATGGCTCTTCTGGATAATTTTTTCCTTTACTATCCCATGCCCAAACTTCTGCATTATCACTTGCATAATCAATGTTACCTAATTTACTAAATTCTTCTACTGGATTATCATAGTTCTCGCAATAATTTCCAATACCAAATTGAACTGAAACCGTCCAACCATTTTCAAATGTTATATGAAAACCTTTGCTTTGACAAATTCTCATTTTCTTTTTCATAAACTCTTCTTGATTTTCTTGAGTAAATTTCATTTTTTCTGTGTCCCCTTTTTAAAATCTTTGATAAAATTCTCTAAATCAACAATGCTTATTCTTACTCTTGCACTATTAGAAATTAACCCTTTTATTTTTGCAAGTATATATTTTTTACTTCCTTCTTGTTCTCTAACAAATTCTAAATAATATCCCTCTTCATTCTGTCCCTTATGTCTATTACACAAACAAAGTATCCTATGCACATTCATTTTTTCTGTGCCTCCTTTTCATTCCATGATAAGAAACTTTTGAATGTTCCTTCAAATTGAATTTGTTTATTTGCATACAAATCCTTAACAACTATTTTATCACCTTCTATTTCTATTAATCTCCAAATATCTTCATGTTGAATTGATCCTATTCCAAAACCAGTTTCTTCTCCATAACAACCTTTAGACATAACATCAAAAATAATTCTTGCTAAGTATTCTTTATCATTCCATCTCCAACCTAAAGATAAAGCTTGTTTTACATCTTTAACTAAATCTCCAGCTCCCCAATGAGTATATAAATAAACTCCTGCTATTTTAACTTGTCCTCTATCTCCCATTTTATTTCAATTCATCCCAAAGTTTTAATTTATTCATCATATCATACATCTTTTGGATCACTGAATCTATACCATCAGTTTTTAATTGATATTTTTTCTTAATTAAATTGTCCCTTAAAGGAACTGACACTTTAACATTAACTTTATTTTTATTTTCCATTTTATTTTAAATCCTTACCTTACTTTGCCCAACCAGACAAAACCCAACAACACTTCTCCATACAGTGAATATGATTTATTTTCATTTTATTTTTTCCAAAAATTCCAAAAACCTTTAGGTTTGCTTATTTTCTCTATTCCAAACTCTGCCGATAATTGATGAATTTGATTTAATTTTTTAATGACTATTTTATTATCTCTTTCTATCCAATTATTCTCTAATAGTTTAATAACACTATCCAATATTTGTGTTTGATTCATTCCAAATATTCTACTTTGATCTGGTTCAAATTCTAATTCCTTTTGTGAGAGATTTCTTAATGGAGCTTTCAATGCTATATCTTCTTGGGTTTCTGTTATTCTTGTCATTCTCTTAGCCACAAAAGGAGAAATTTTATCTGTAGGAATTCTAACTATTTCAGATATTTCTTGTTGGCTTAAATTCCATTTTTCTAAAGTAATGCAAATACTAGTTACTTCTTGTGTAGAGAATTGTTTTCCATGAATTATATTTCTTTTAACTGCTTCTAAATAAATTTGTTCTTTAGTTAATCCTTTAAGAATTTCTACTTGAATGTGAGTTTCTTTATTATCTTTAAATGCTTTTAATCTATGAGCGCCATCAACTAAAAAATATTGTTTATCAGATTGTGCAACAATGATTGGTGGAAACTTTGCTCCACTTTTTAAAGCATTATAATATCTAGCACAAGTAATCCAATCTACACCTATTCTAGGATATGTCTCCTTTTCTATCTTCACTTTATTTATTGGAATTATTCTTTTCATTTTTTATTTTTGTTTCCTTGCCTTACTTCACATAACCACACATTACACTAGCTAACACCACTCCACCGTAACTAACCATGAATATGATTCCTTGCCTTACACTACCATACTAAACCTGACAGCACAGGACAACACTATACTTAACCGTGATTATGATTCCTTACCTTACCTCGCTCTTCCGCACCATACAATGCAGCATAATACTTCACCATGATTATTATATGAATTTAGTTACTTTAAAGCAACCATACATTCCTGCCTTTTGAGGCCTGAAATCCATAATTCCAATTCTCATTCCAGCTTCTTCTAGGACTGTTTGGATAATTTGAGGATCTGCAATTAATTGCTCACTATAAACAATATTAAAAGTTGCTTTCCATTTATCAATTCTTGCTCTAGATTTTAAAACTCTGGCTCTTTGTATAACAACTGGTCTTGTATCTATTTGATATTTATTTGTACCTAAACTTATCTCCATTGGTTCAACTTTAATACTTCCTGCAAGAATAGATTTAGCACTTCTTTTTCCAATTCTATGAAAACTTGAAGCATTAAGAATACTAGCATAAATTACTTCGCTTGGAATGATTAATTCTTTTTTCTTTCCAGTTCCCCAATAAGCTGATTTTTCAGATTCTTCTTTTGGATCATAAGTTTTTGTTATCCTCTTTCCTTTTTGCCTTTCCAATTCTGCTTCCACATTATACTTATTCATTAACAAAGGTGTTGTTCCTTCAATCTCAACTTTAATTGTTTTCATGAGTAAAAATATAGAAGTATCTTTATAAGGTTATATATAGTGTAGTAGTATCTTTATATATCATATTGCTACTTTAAAATAGTATCATTAAATATAAAAGGTATTTTAATTTTAAGAAATATATGGAATGGAAAGAGTGGATAGGAAAAATTGTTTTTATTAAGTTAGAAGACGGACAAATATTTTCTTATTCAGAAATTTTAGCTTATGAAGAACCTTTTATTTCTATTACAGATAGAGATGGGCTTCCTGCTATTTTTAATGTTAATCAAATCATTAAAATAAAAGAGGAGAAAAATGGTAAAAGATAATCTTAAAACAATTATGGAAAATCTTGTTAGTAAAGATGGTTTAATAAGATATTTTAAACAAATCAAAAAAATTCTAAAAGAATATATGGACATGGAAGAAGAACATTATTCATTAGTTTCTTTATGGATTATAGGAACTTATTTACATAAACAATTTTCCACATATCCTTACTTATTTTTTAATGCTATGAAAAATAGTGGAAAGACAAGAATACTAAAAATTATTTCTAACCTTTCTTATAATGGAAAACTTGTAGGATCTATGACAGAAGCAGTTTTGTTTAGAACAGCTTCACAAAGAACTTTATGCTTAGATGAATTTGAAAGAATGAATGCTAAAGGAAATGAAAACTTAAAATTATTATTGAATTCTGCTTATAAAAAAGGATTGGTTGTTGAAAGAATGGAAAAAGTAAAAACAAAAGAAGGGGAAAAACAAGAAACGATTGAACATGAAGTTTATTGTCCTATAACTATGGCTAATATTTGGGGAATGGATAATGTTTTGGGGGATCGTTGTATAAGTGTTATTTTAGAAAGATCCAATAAATCTAGAATAACAAAATTAATTGAAGATTTTGAAAATGATTTGGACTTTCTAAAAATAAGGGGTGGATTGAAAAGATTGACAGAATTAATAAGTCCAACTGATAATATTTTTGGACATTTAATAAATGATTGGAATATTTATGTTAAAAACAAAGCCACTATTCACACTATTCACACTAAGACCACTAATACCAGTATGTTATCGGAAATTTATAAAACAGATCTTGAGGGAAGAGATCTAGAATTATTCTTTCCATTATATATAATTGCAGATATTTGTTCTGAAAAATTATTTAATGAAATATTAGAATCATCTAAAAAAATTATAAAAGAAAGAAAAGAAAGAGATAGAGAAGAAAATAGAGATATTCAATTATATGAATTTGTTTCACAATATGAAATTGAAGATTTTGTTTCTATAAAAGAATTGCTTGAAAAATTTAAACAATTTATTGAAAGTGAAGAAGTTTGGATAAATAATACCTGGATTGGTAGAGGTTTAAGAAGATTAAAATTAGTCAAGGATCATAGAAGAATAGGGAGAAGTCGTTCAGTTAAATTAGATATTTCAAAGGCAAAAGAGAAATTATTGATATTTAAAGGTGTTCAAGGAGAAGATAGTGTGAATAGTGGTAGTAGTGTGAATAGTGGTAGTAGTGTGAATAGTGGTAGTATAAAAGAAAAGGTTATTTTTGAAGGAGATGATGAAAAAATAGAAGAAGTTAAGATAAAATGAACCAAATAATTCAAGGTGATGCAATAGAAGAATTAAAGAAACTTCCAGAAAAATCTATAAATATGGTTATGACTTCCCCTCCTTATTGGGCATTACGAGATTATGGTTCTACAGTTGAAACTATTTGGGATGAGCCACCACAAGAATATAATGACCCTGCAATTGGTTGCTCCCATTTTTGGAAAGAAGAAATCAAAAAAGAAACTAAATTACAAGCAGGAAATCCAGAGTTTCAAAGGCCTTGGAGAGAAGAAGCAAGTAACACTTCTTCATCACATTTTTGTTCTTTGTGTGGTGCATGGAAAGGTCAATTAGGATTAGAACCAACATTTGATTTATACATAAAACATCTCTGCGATATTTTTGATGAAGTTAAAAGAGTTTTAAGAAAAGATGGAACTTGTTGGATTAATATTGGAGATACTTATTCTGGAAGTGGAAAAGGGAAAGGAACAACTGAAGAAAATTTAGATAAAATTGCAAAAAAAGGAGATGGTGTATTCAAAAGATTATATCGACGGAATACAAATGATTTTCAAACAGAACAAATTATAGATTATGATTATCAAGGAGTTCAAGCAAAATCTCTTGTAATGATTCCTTTTAGATTCGCAATAGAAATGGTTAATCGTGGATGGATATTAAGAAACACAATCATTTGGCATAAAAGAAATTGTATGCCTTCAAGTGTTAAGGATAGATTTACAGTTGATTTTGAATACCTTTTTTTCTTTAGTAAGAAAAAGAAATATTACTTTGAAACTCAATACGAACCAAATAATTATGATGGTAGAAAAGTGATGGTTGCAAAAAGAAAGAAAACTAAAATTTATAGGAATGAAATTCCAAGATGGCCCAGCTTAGAAAAAGGAAGAAACAAAAGAACAGTATGGGCAATAAATCCAAAACCATTCAAAGAAGCTCACTTCGCAGTTTATCCAGAAGAACTTTGCAAAACACCAATCAAAGCAGGATGTCCTGAAAATGGAATAGTCCTTGATCCTTTCTTTGGATCTGGAACTACAGGAATAGTTGCATTGAAACAAAACAAAAAATTCATAGGAATTGAATTAAACCAAGAATATATTGAAATTGCCAAGAAAAGATTAAAACCATTTTTAGAGCAAAAGAAATTAAAATGAAAATTGAAATAGAAACACCCGTTGAAGAATTTGAAAGAGAACATAAAATAACAGAAGTTATTTTGCTTGGAGAAGATGGAGCAATAAGGAGGATTATTTTAGAATGAAATTTAATGCAAAGAAATTTCGTGAATGGTTTGAAGATATTTTAGTAATTGAGTATAGAAAACAAAGAAAATCAAAATTAAAGTTGGAGGATATAAAGGAGATGTTAAAATGAATCCCCCACTAACAGACATTGAAAGAATCTCCAGGTTCAAATGTCAAACAAAAGGTTGCCCAAATAAAGCAAGTGCAATCTTTAAAACCAAGCCCCTATGTAAAGAATGTAAGTCAAGAATACATCCAACAGCAATAGATAAAAGATGCTATTATGTTAATTATATACATGAAAGAAGATAAAGCTTAACCACACCCTTTAAAATGCCAAAAATAGATCAATCTGAACAAAGATCAACCAAGAAATCAAAGAAGAAAGACAATAAAGGATTTCCTTATAAAAAAACAAGAAAAAATAAAATTATTTTTAATCCTTAGATGCTTCAAGAATTGTTTTTAGTTTTCCAAGTTTCTTCATATATTTATCAATAATTCCTACAGCCAATTCTTGATTCAAAGGTATTTTCAAATCTATCCAACCAATTTCTTTTCCAAAAGAAAATAAAGACCCATTTAATAATATTTCATCAGACTTATCTTCTATATAGAAATCATTAATTTGTATGGTTGCCCTATCAAAAAGTAATTCATTCTTTTGTTCTTCATTATTTGGATCAGAATCAATTGCTTCTTGGTTGGCTCTTTTTTCAATAGAGTAAAATTCTTTTTTGTTTAGTGTCAAATAAACATTAATTATATTTTCATCAATCATTTTAAACCTCCTTTCAATTATCTCTGTCCGTCAAGTTCCGTTTTCACAGAATAAATACAGACTATGAAATTTTAGTTTATTTAATGAAATTATTATTATTTAAATAACTTTCTAAAGAAGTTATAAAACCCATAGGAAACAAAAGATTGCTTCCTAAGGGAAAAAGAGATGCGGTTTCTTGGGAGAAATCGACTATGAAATTATCTTCTTTTAACTCTCTTCCGAACTGCTCTACGAACCTTTCTCCTAACAACTCTCCTTACAGCTCTACGAACTTTTCTTCTTACAACCATGATATGTGCCTCCTCGAGTATGATATGATTATTTTTTCTTACTTTCCTTGAATTTTGTGATTTCAACTACTTTATTTCTCCTAAAGCCCAATCTTAAATCTCCAACAAACCTAAATCTAGTTGGCTTTTTGCTTGGAGGAGCTTTCATAATAACTTTAACTTTTTTTAATACCATTTTAAAATACAAACCTTTGAACTTTCTTCATTCCTCTTAACTTGACTAATTTAATTCTTTGTCTTCTAGCCAAACTATCTTGTATAATCTTATTTCTTTGAATAAATGGAACGGCTCTAAGTTTTTTTAGTTCACTTTCACTCAAAACTGCTGTGATTAATTTCCTTGCCATGATTATCTTTTATCTTGTAAAAACTTTTTAACTCTTGCTTGATCTGCTAAAACCTTTTTCCTTAAATCTCTACTTCTTCTATCAGTTTCTGCTTGAAATTTCTTAACAACTTTTCTATCTTTTTCTAATCTTTTTTTACTATTTACCATATTTTTTTCCTCCTCATAATCTATTTACTACCCCCGCAACTTGTTGAAATAAAGCAACTCCAATAAGAGCAGTAGCTCCACCAACTAATAATCTACCTATTGATTTGCTTTTCTTTCTTTTTCCTTTCTTTAACTTTAATCTATATGATTTTAGTGCCATTTTATTTGTGTTTTCTAACTTTGAACTTCTTTCCAAAGTTTGTTAATTTTAATCCAACTGGTCTTTTCTTCATAGCTCTTTCAACAAACTTTCTTCTTATTTCACTTATCTTAACCATTTTATCTTTTCCCAAAACCTGATGGTTCGAATGGTTTCCTTATTCCTGGAGTTTGGAAACTTGGTTTTTCTTCTTTCATTTTTCTCGCAGCTTCTCTCATTTCTTCAGTTCTTTTAATATTCTCATCTCTTCTTGCCATATTCTTTTGAGTATAAGCTGAAAATTTATTGAAAAAGTTTGATGGATCTTTTGAGCCAGGTTCTTGTAATCTTTTTGCTCTATTCAAAGCTACAAGTTTTTGTATACCTGATTTCTTTGCTGCATCTTTCTTTGCTCTACTTATTGCAACTTTTAAGGCATCTTCTTTGAACTTTTTTTGAAATTCAATTTTTGCTTGAAAATCAACTTCTCTTTGCATTGTAGCCAGTTCTTCTTTCTCTACTCTTTTCCTCTCTTGACTATCTGCAAACTTTTGTTTGAAGTTTCCAAGAAGATTTTCAAACATTACTTTCTCCTGCCTGTCTTACCTATCAATGCCCCGAGTGATCCGTTCATAATAAATACTACTATCACAAATACTAATGCTCCTAATGCTCCAAATAATGTTACTAAACCAACTACACTTCTATCTACTGCTCTCTCTAAATAACCAGCAGGTTCATAGACATAAGAAACATTAATTGAATCTCCTACAAAATCTGATGCTGTATCATTAAGTATTAAGACAACTGTTCTAACTCCACTAACTGTTGCTGTTGATAATGTTATTCCATTATTCTGTTGATTTGTTGCATCAGTTCCATTAGTAGCATTCCAAGTTGTCGCTACGGGAACATCTGCAAGTTCCCTACCTAGTAAAGTTAATGAAGTATTTACAGCAAGTGCAGTTACAGTTTCATTTGAATTAGTAAAAGTTGTTGATTGTGTAAATACACTGTCAGCAACAGAAGCTAAGAATACAATAGCAATTATAGCTCCAATAAAAACAGTAAAGATTGCTTTCCCATCACCCTTCAATGAATTAACCATATTATTACTCCTCTTGATTTACTAGTAATAAAGAGTATATAAATTTAATTAAATTAAGCTGACATAAATTTATTCATTATCCACCCAACCATAAACGCAACGAACAATGTTGCGAAAGCAAATATAATACTAAATCCCCCTCCAGCTAATCCAATAATAACTATTACGGGAAATAGAAAGTATATTGTGGTATCAAAACCTATTTTCATTCTACTAGTTGCTACAAAATATAAAATCATTAAAAGAACTATTGCTAAAGCTAAACTTCCTGCAATTTCATTTATGAAAATACATTTAAAATCTATTATTTCACAGGCTGCCAAAATTTCTTACCTCCAATTTAAAATCATTCAAATTCATATTTTTAATATCGTGTTCCCAAATTCTAATAACTTTGAATCCTTTTTCTATTAATTCTTTTGTTCTTAATTTATCTTTCTTCATAGCATTTTTTATATTATTGCTTTGTTTAAATTTGCAAGTAGCACAACCATGCCAATAACATCCATCTGTTTCTATAATAGTTTTTTGATTGATTCCTTTTTGTATTGGAATAAAAATATCACATTGATAAGAACTTTTTAGATTCATATATTTGTGAGTTACGAATTCTATATGAAGCTTTGTTAGAAAATTTTGTATTTTAACTTCAATTGAAGAATTTTTTATTGGAAATATCTGTTTTGCTCTACTTTTTTTTACTGCTTCTCTTGTTTTTTTAGTTACTTTATGTCCTTTTTTAAATTGTGTTTTTACTCCATATTTTTTTATATTATTTACTTGTTTTTCTGTTACATCTCTATTAGCCCATTTCCTTTTCATAATTTCACTTAACTTTTTTCTTGTTTCTGGAGAATTCATATAACCTAATTCTTCAATTCTTTTTCTCTTTGCTAGAGACATTCTTTTTCTTGTTTCCATTGATAATTTTCTTCCTTTTAATTTTATAGCATTAGCTATTCCTATCTTTTCATATTGTTCTTTTGTTCTGGGGTATATTCCTCTTGGCATTTGTTATTACCTCATAGTGACTAATCTTTTCCACGAAGCCACTCAACGACGGTGAGTATGTATATTAAAATAATTGGAGCCATTATAAATGTTCCAAGTATTGCATTTAAAGATATTAAATATGCTGCTATTAAAATAAAATCTGATGCTAATAATGCCAAGGTAAATGATATTGGAAGATAGATTAATTCTGATCGAATAAATATCGATCCTATTAAAACAGTTGCCCCAATTCCTAATGCTGCTATTCCAGTATTACTATTAGATAAGTTTAATATACTTCCAATTAAATCAGAAAAGAAAGTTCCTGCTGTAAAATTTTCAAGATTGAATAAAGCGTTAAATAATATACCTCCAATAGAACAACCAGCTCCTGCATTACAGATTTGACCTGTTGCTATAAAAAACAAATCCAAAAAGATTAATAATGTTATAAATGTTATTAGTTTTCCCATTTTATGCTGGTTTCCTTATGAATAACCTCCTAAATATAAATAATACTGCTGCTCCTGTCATTACAATCGCGATTCCAAATTGATTACTAAACTCTCCCAATCTATTTATTCCAGTATCTGTAGTTGAAACAACTAGTCCAGTATCCAACCACCCAACAATACTAAATGCCCAAGTTAATAATAATAATACAGCGATATTGCTTTCACTTGTTTCTATGACTTTTCCCATATTCATAAATATTAATACTCCCACCATAAATGATAAAACAATTAATAATCTCATAAATTCTGTAATTAATTCATTATCCTTAGCCAAAGTAAATTGTGTAAAGATAGAATAATCTCCTGCGAAAGTTGTAAATATTAACCAAATTCTTGTTACACTAATTGTTTCTTCTGTTGTTTGAATAATAAAACTTCCAAAAAGTTTAGTATTATTTCCGGTATTTAAAGTTCCAGATAAATTTCCAACACCAGCATTACTCACAAATAATAATTCTGAATTACTTGAATTTGTTATATTCATACTGATTAAGGTTATTGTTGTTAAATTACTTGTAACATTAAATGTAAATGTAATAACAGTATTATTTGGTAAGGTTGTATCTCCTGGACTCATTACATAAGTTGTTCCTCTTGAAATAATAGTTCCATTAGAAATAACTCCTCCACCACCCATAACAACTGTTCTTAAATCTGTGCTTGGAGTAAATGTAAAAACATTATCTGCAAATCCTGTTTTAGAAAATGTTGCTATATGTGCAGCATTAGGATCTAGGAAGAAAGTTGCAAATCCTGAACTGTCTGTTAATCCATTTCCAACTGTTATTGTAACTGAGTTTAAGACTCTTGTTATTGTTGCCAATACAAAACTTATTGTATCTCCATTAATATTTGTTGTTTTAAATGGAGAGAAAATTCCCAAAGCTGTTGGAAGCAAATACAAAATTTCTGTTGCAGTTATATTTGAAATAGTTCTTGTTGATGAAAAACTTCTTTGTTGACTTATTGAATTATCATAATCAATATCTATTTGAATATTAAATGTTCTATTGGGGGTTGCACAAAAGGTGTAATTCAAATTTTCTGTTGCATCTGTGAATGATAGTGTTTTATTAATTCCAGACAAGGCACTTAAAGAATAAATCCAAGTTGAGCTTATTGTTGCATCTATATTTTCTTCTGCAAGTGTTTCATTTTTGAAAGTTATATTTATGAAAGGAATATCTTGAGGTGCTGCTCCACAAATAGTAAAATTTGTTAGGTTAATTATTTGGCTTTGTATGGTGGTATTTATAATCATATTTTGAACTGTTAAATTGAAATTGAAGTTTTTTGTTGAAACACCAGTTGGAATAATGATTATTCTTTGAATAGTAAAATTATCCCCCGCAGGATTTGTAATTATTGCACCAATATTTTCTGTTCCATCAAAATTTAATATTCCTGAGGTTACGGCACTCCCATTTGTAGTTACATTAACAATAAAACTTTCTTGTGCTGTTTCAAATGAACTTGCATTGTTTGTTGATGATGTTTGTAAAACTAAATAACTCCATGTAACAGTATCAGAAATCATATTTCCAAAAGTATCATTTGCAAATATATCTAAAGTTCTTGCAGTTCCAATAGTAAAATTAGAAACATTTGTAGCACAATTTAATGTTGTATTTGTTTCTTCATATTGAAGTAAGCATACATCTGGATTTGCTTCTGTAAGTTCCCATGTTAAAGTTTGATTAATAGAAATATCTGCAAAAGGAATAACTCCAAAAGGTTCTGTTACATTTAAAGTTGGTGCTGCTGTATCAATAGTAAAAGTTCTTGTTGTTGCAATGGCACAACCACCACCCAAATCACAAGTTTCATAAGTCCAATTATGATTCCCATCTGCAATAACTTTTTCAAATAAATAATCGGTATCATTTATTCCAGATGAATTTGTTTCATTCAAAACTCCATCAATAAATAATGTTACATTTGCAATTCCAGCACCAGATATTGCAACTGTTCCATTAAAATTAATTGTTTGGCTAGAACTATTAAAAGCATTAACTGGAGAATTAAGTGTAACTGTTGGAAAAAAATCTTTTGTACATGTTATTGCTGTGGCATTATTATATAAATCGGTAATTTCGCTTCCTGTTATATTTCTATTCCAAATAAAAACTTCATCTATCAAACCATCATAAAAATTACCAAGATTATTAAAAGACCCTAAGGTAATATTTTGAGGAGAATTCCTTACATTTCCAGTTAAAGTTCCTGTTGTTGAAAGAGAATCATTTACAAATAACCAAGCACGAGTTCCATCATAAGTTACAACAATGTGAGTCCATTCTCCTGCTTTTGCAATTCCCTTAACATTATTTAATTGGCGAAGCCCACCAGCTTGATTCCAAAGAATAAAATCAATTTTTCCAGTAACATCCAAACGAAGAAGAAACATGGCATCTGTTTGCCCTGAAGTAGCTTGTGCTATAACAACATCAGTTGATTGCAATACTTCTGGATTAACCCATACAGACAAACCAAATTTATCTATACTAGAAAAATTACTTATATCTGTAAGATTAACTCTATCACTATCATCATTCTCAAAATCAAAAGAGAAATTTAATATTCCTGTCGCTCCTCTTGTTGCTCCCACATTTGTTCCATCATGATTACTTTGAGAATCTACTACATCTCCAGAAAGTCCATCTAATTTATAACATGCAACTAAATTAACATTTAAACTTTCTGTCCAAACTGCCCAATTTGTTAATCTTTCTCCAAATAAAGTTGGAATCCATTCTACCTTATCTCCCTTTTTAACATCTGTAAAAATTCCAATAGTTATATTTCCTTTAAGCAATCCTGTTTCTTTATTAATATCTTTCCAAACTATTTTATCATAAAATCCTATTTGTTCTGCTCTACAAATATTACTTATCGTTCCATTTTCATTTAAGCCCTTATCACAAGTAGTTTTATAATCTGGAACTTGAATTATTGTTTTGTATTTGTAATCAAAGTTTCTTGTGAATTCTTTATTGTTATCATTTAAATCATAAAATTCCATATCATTAAAAACATTAACATAATCATCATAGTTTTCAACTTCAAATTCTGCAACTTGCTGATAACCTCTTGGAACTATTTGATTTAAACTAGAAGTTAATTTTACTTTTG
>SDBV01006810.1_pt1 | contig 15740 bp, 9 predicted proteins | sample 2277081 | NCBI WGS metagenome assembly SDBV01 (sample SAMN10402039, study PRJNA504765) | marine sediment metagenome | isolation source: marine sediment core GS10_PC15, 223 cmbsf | place: Arctic Ocean: Southern Knipovich Ridge | collected 2010
ACAATTGAATTTCCCTGGTCTGCCGGCAACGAGTTCCGCCTGGATGATGTAGTTCTGAAAATACCTGTTGGAGCCCTGTATAAAACCCTTGATTTCAGATATGAGATTATGGATCAGCAGAAAGGCACCTTTTCACCCCTATATTCCTTTGTCGACCCATACACCCCTCTGCAACTGGCATGTGATCTGGGTATTCGTTCAGTTGGATTACCACCTGAATTGCAGGAAAAGGCCCTGATCGGTGTAATGAATGAAGAAGGAGAACTGGGTTCTGCAGGAGGGGAATGGAAGGATAGCATGGTATGGACCCAGGTTAGGGAATTTGGAAAGTATACCATAATGGTAGATACCACAGTCCCCGAGATCCATTCTCTCGACCTTGATGGTTTAGGAGATGAGGTAGCAAGGAAAACTATACGTTTTAAAGTAAGCGATGAAATCTCAGGTATCAAATCCTATGAAGGTTATATTGATAACCAATGGGTCCTTTTCGAATACGATTTAATAAATGATCTTGTCTTCTACCGCATAGACCCTGAGAGGCTCAGCTCCGGTAAGGACCATGAACTTGAATTGTATATTATTGACAATAAAGAGAATATAGCGTATTATTACGCTGAGTTTTACTGGTAATACCATGATCATTTTAGGAATAATGTCAGGGACCTCCCTTGACGGACTCGATCTGGCCATTTGTTCTTTTGAAGAAAAGACAGGCATCTGGGCATACCATATACTCCATACCGAGACTGTCCCGTATGATGAGAACTGGATTCGAAAACTGGACTCAGCACCCTATTTATCAGGTCTTGACCTTCAACTGCTTGACCTGGAATACGGTAAGTTCATCTCAGAGCAGGCAAATGCTGCAGTTGTTTCAAGTGGCATCGAAATCGAGTTGATTGCATCACATGGCCATACGGTTTTCCACCAGCCCGAAGGAGGGTATACCCTGCAAATCGGAAATCCACAGGTCATAGCAGCTGTAACGGGTGTTCAGACCGTAGGGAATTTCAGGCAGCTGGATATGCTTTACGGGGGACAGGGAGCTCCACTGGTACCCGTTGGAGATGATCTCTTGTTCGGAGAATATGAGTATTGCCTTAATCTGGGGGGATTTGCTAATATTTCTTATAAACATAGGGCCAAACGATTTGCCAGGGATATTTGTCCTGCAAACATAGTCCTGAACCGATATGCCAGGGACCTGGATCTTCCATTTGATAATGAAGGCAAAGCTGGCAGGTCAGGAAATATCTGCCAGCCCCTCTATGATCGCCTGAACACACTGCCCTATTTTTCCATGGAAGGACCCGGCTCCCTTGCGAGAGAATGGCTGGAATCAGAATTCCTTCCTCTGATAGGAGAATTTATGCTGCCGGTGACCGATACCCTGAGAACACTCAGTGAACATATCGCTTTCCAGGTATCGAGACAGATCAAGCCGCATTCGAAAATCCTTGTAACGGGAGGGGGTGCCTATAATATATTTCTTCTTGAAAGAATCTCACACCACAGTCAGTCAGAGATCTCATCCAGCTCAGTAGAACTAATCGAATTTAAGGAAGCTATGGTATTCGCATTCCTCGGACTCCTGAAAATCCGGGGTGAAATTAACTGTTATTCAAGCGTGACAGGGGCTGAAAAGGATAGCTGCTGCGGTGTTCTGTATACACCATAGTATTCGAAGTTCTGCTACGCATATCCCCTTACCCCCGTTTCAAGACAAGGCGTTTTTCCTAGACAGACGTTTTCATTTTTATTATATTTCGGATCTAAAAATATAAAATCAATGGAAAATTTTATCGCTCATGTTCCAACTGAACTTCATTTTGGAAAAGGTGTTGTGGATGGACTCGGCTCAACTGCCTTAAAATATGGGAAGAGAGCATTATTGGTGTATGGTAAAGGATCGGTTTTGAAAAACGGCAGCCATAAAGATACAAAGGAACAATTAGAGAAAAACGGTATTGAAGTATTCGAATACAGCGGTATCAAACCGAATCCTGTTGTTGACGATGTGGATGCCGCAGTGAAGGTCGGACAGGAGAATGGAGTAGACATGGTGATCGCTGTTGGTGGAGGATCTGCCATAGATTCGGCCAAATTAATCTCCGTTGCCATAGTCGAAAATTGCGGCGGATGGGAAATAATGAAGGGAGAAAGAAACCCAATAATATCACTCCCCTTAATAGCAGTGCTAACTCTCGCTGCAACTGCCACGGAAATGAATTCAGTAGCAGTTATTCAGAACCACCAGACGATGGAAAAAATCGGGTACCGACACCATACTATGTATCCCATGCATTCATTCCTCGACCCGACATATACCCTCAGTGTACCAAGGGATCAAACTGTTAATGGTATTGTAGACCTGATCGCACACGTGCTTGAGCAATACTTTGGCCAGGGTGATGCCAGTCTTTCTGACCGGTTTTCACACGCAATCATTCAGGAGGCAATGGAATACGGTCCCCAGTTATTGGATAATCCCGATAGTTATCTTCTGAGAGCCAGGATTATGTGGGCGGCAACCAATGCCCTGAACGGACTTACATCCTATGGTCGTCTGAATATGGACGGAGGAGTTCATTCCATCGGACATATTCTTTCCTTGCTATACGATACCGCTCATGGTGCCACCCTGTCCATCGCCTACCCGGCGTGGATGCGCCATTTGAAACCCAGAATCAGGGAAAGGCTTGAGAAACTGGGAGAGAACCTGTTTAATGATAGCTCCGCCGTGAATACAATCGAAATGCTGGAGGATTTTTTCAGGAAGCTTGGAAGTCCCGTCAGGCTTCAGGACGTGGGACTTGGAGAGGACAAGCGCAATGAACTTGTTGATCGACTGAACAAGAACCAGTGCAACGGAAGAAATCCTGATAACAGTCTGAATGACAGTGACAGAGAGGCTATTGTTGATCTTATGCTGGCACAATAAAAAAAAGGCGCGATCGAAATCGCGCCTTTCACCCTAATTACTAACTAAAAACACTAACCACTAAACCTATTTTAACCTAAACCTATTCTTAATAGTCTTTATATCTATAACGCAAAAGTTGCTAAAATGTTTGCTAAAAAATGTTAAAAGCTTCTTAAAAAATGTTAAATCTTCATTTTATCAGCTCCTACACAATAAACTTAGTCAACTTTTACCTCCCTGGCCAACTTCACTTCCTGTTTAACAATTGTTTAAGAAGATTTCTTAACAGTTTGTTAAAATGTGAATTGTAGGTTATGCCCGGGCAAGAAGTTCCTCGATTTCTCCTCTAAACGGTATAGAAGGTTGTGCCCCTGTCTTCCTTGCAGACAGGGCTGCTGCTGCATGGGCAAACCGGATTCCCTCTTGGATATTTATCCCTTCGGAAATTGCCACTGCCAGGGCGCCGTTAAAGACATCTCCGGCAGCAGTAGTGTCTACCGCATCAACTATAAATCCGGGGACCAAGCCGTACAATCCGCTCTCCCTGTCGCTGAGAAAAGCTCCTTTTGCCCCAAGGGTTAAAATTACTTTGCCAATTCCTTTATCATGAAATCTATTACAGCATTGTTGCATGCTGTCTTCCGATGCCGGCTTAACACCTGTAAGCAATTCCGCCTCTGTCTCATTCGGGATTATAATACTGACTTTCTTCAGAACATCATCAGGTATATCACCCGCAGGTGCAGGATTAAGTATTACGGGAATATTACTGGAAGCCGCAAGATTAATGCCTTCAAAAACTGTTTTGTAGGGAATCTCCAGCTGTATGAGCAATAATGAAGCACGGCGAAAGGATTCATTGGATTTTTGTAGATCGAATGGATCCAGCTGATGATTTGCCCCTGGAGCAACCGTGATTGCATTCTCACCTCCGGATGAAACCGTTATAAGAGCAACCCCGGTTGGTGAACCATTGCAGATCTTTATATTAGAGGTATCAATCCCATCAGACTTGTAACCCTTAATTGCCTGACTTCCGTAACTATCATTACCTACGGCTGCAATAAAATTTACCCTGCCACCACTGCGCGCTGCAGCTACAGCCTGGTTTGCACCTTTCCCACCCTGAACGGTAAGAAGATCTCCTCCAAGGACGGTCTCACCTGGCTTGGGAATCTCAGGTACCTTTATTATCAAATCGGTATTTGAACTACCGATAACGAGGATTTCTTTCATAATTACAGGCGGTTAAATTAGACGGGGAACTATGATAAACGTAAGACCTGCAAGGTATAACAGTAACATGCCGGTAAGTAAACCTTTCAATCCCACAGCTTTTCCAAATTCCTTCCAGATAAATACTCCCCATAGGGCTGCTACAAGTGTGGCACCCTGCCCTAATCCATAAGAGATAGCAAATCCTGCCTGTCCCGAAGCAATAATATTGAGAGTAAACCCGAGCCCCCAGATCAGTCCCCCCAACATCCCCACAAGATGAAGCCTTGCCGTGCCCAGTTTGAAATAATCACCATAACTGACTTTTGTACCTGATATAGGACGGTACATGAAAATTGTATTCCAGATAAAATTTGAAAGCAGCAATCCGACAGCAAAAATTACTGAAGCCGAATACGGAGTAATTCGTCCGACTTCCGGATTAACAAAATCCGTCACCATGGAATCTGCCACAAAGCGATAGAAAAATCCCATCAGGATACCTGCAGCCAGTGAAATGATTATTCCCTTTGATGTTGCCTTAGCCTGGCCTGAACTTGATTTCCGGTAGGCTATGGCATCCAGAATTATGGCCAGTACCACCAGGAAAACTCCGGCAAAAAGAAAAGTAAATCCGGACAATAATTAAAAACTATGTTGTAGAAAATTCATGATTTTATATGGCTCAGGTTTGGCGTAAACAAAAACATGTATTTTTGTCGGATACAAAGTTCAAGAATAAAACCAGCAAACATGAAAAGATTATTTCAAACAACAGTATTTCTGCTTGCCGGAACACTTATCACTCCGGATGCAAACACCTGCACAAATTTTCTGGTTACCCGTGGGGCTTCAGTCAATGGAGCTACAATGATAACCTATGCCGCGGATGCTCATGTTCTTTATGGTGAGCTGTATTTCCGGAAGGCACAGGACCATCCCGAAGGCAGCATGTTTAAAATATACGAATGGGATACAGGCAAATATCTTGGAAAGATAAAACAGGTGCCTCATACCAATTCTGTCGTGGGATTGATGAACGAATACCAGCTTGTTATTGGAGAAACTACATACGGCGGCCGACCTGAACTGGTTGATACAACCGGGATTATTGATTATGGAAGCCTGATGTTCCTTGCTCTTGAGCGTGCTAAAACTGCTCGTGAAGCCATCCTGGTTATGTCTGACCTGGTCAATGAATATGGATATTACAGTTCAGGGGAATCATTTTCCATTGCTGATAAAAACGAGGTCTGGATAATGGATTTAATTGGTAAGGGACCCGGAAACAAAGGAGCCGTATGGGTGGCCAGGAGAATTCCTGACGGGTATGTATCCGCTCACGCAAACCAGGCCAGAATACAAACCTTCCCGCTGGATGACCCCGAGAATTGTCTCTACGCCGACGATGTAATTTCCTTCGCAAAGGAAAAAGGATATTATAATGGAAAAGACAAGGACTTTAGTTTTTCAGATACTTATGCCCCTGTAGACTTTGGAGGTGCCCGGTTCTGCGAGGCCAGGGTCTGGTCGTTTTTCAGCAAGATCACCGACGGAATGGATGAGTACCTTGACTATGCCCAGGGTCATAACCTGGAAAACAGGATGCCTCTCTGGGTGAAGCCTGGCCGCAAGTTAGCTGCCTCAGACCTGATGGAATATATGCGTGACCATTACGAAGGCACACCGCTTGACATGACTGAAGATATAGGGGCAGGACCCCACCGTCTACCCTACCGTTGGCGCTCGTTGACATGGGAAGTCGATGGAGTTACCTATTGCAATGAAAGGGCAATCGCTACACAGCAGACTGGTTATTCATTTGTTTCAGAATCCAGGAACTGGCTGCCTGATCCGGTTGGTGGAATATTTTGGTTCGGTGTGGATGATGCCGCAACATCAGTCTACAATCCCATGTACTGTGGTATCCAACGTGTTCCTGAACAATTTGAGGTTGGCAATGGCGATATGATCACTTATTCTGAAACTTCAGCATTCTGGGCATTCAATTTTGTATCCAATTTCTGCTATCTGAGATATGATCTTATGACTCCGGATGTAAAAAAGGTCCAGGCTGAGCTGGAAACAAAATATATACGCAATACCGAAGCGGTAGATAAGGCTGCTACCGAACTTCACAAGAAAGACCCGGATCTGGCCTTGGAATATTTGACTGATTATTCAGTCAGTGTGGGAAACAACACCTTCAACCGTTGGAAAGAATTGGGATATTACCTGATGGTGAAGTACATGGATGGAAATATCAAAAAAGAAGAAAATGGTGAGTTTATTTACAACGAACATGGTGGGAATATTATTCCCGAACCTCATCATCCAGGTTATCCCGACTGGTGGTATGAAAAGATCGTGGAAAAGGACGGAGACAAATTAAAGGTTATCGGTCCCGCGCACTAAATACAAAAACCCAGGTATCTAAAGCCCGGAAAATTCGAATGAAGCTATTGCGAAAAAATATTTGTATATTCGCGCTCTGTAAAATTTGAGGGATACGAAATATTATTACGATGGATTTACTGAAAACAGCTGAGAAGCATTTTGCAAAGGAATCGAACCACCCTGAGTTCGGTGCAGGTGATACAATCACCGTACATTATAAAATTAGGGAAGGTAATAAGGAAAGAATACAGCAATTCCGCGGCGTTGTTCTTCAACGCAGAGGATCAGGCATAGCTGAAACATTTACTGTGCGCAAGCTATCCGGAAATATTGGTGTCGAAAGGATCTTCCCCCTTGCCTCTCCATTCATTGATAAAATAGATATCAATAAAAAAGGACATGTTCGCAGAGCAAGGATTTTCTACCTCCGTGAATTAACAGGTAAAAAAGCCCGTATCCAGGAAAAAAGAGTTGGAATTGCAGCAGATAACGGCAAAGTTGACAATACTGCTGTTGAGCAAGCTCCTTCCAGCAAGGATCCTGCCGAAAGCGCAGAATAGAAAATTCTACATTGATCGATATATCAAAAAACCCCGGCACCCCCGGGGTTTTTTATTGGCTATTCCACGCTGCTCATCCTGTAGACAGGATAGCGTCGGTAAGACTTTTCGGCCCATTCTGAATTGGTATATATAAAGTACAACTGGGCTCTTCCCGACTGGGCAAATCCGGGATCATCTACTTTTCTTTTTTCAAAACGGGACCTGAGTTCGGCATCATTTCTTAGGATTTCGATTGCAGTCTGTTCAAATATTGAGGGATCAATATATTCGCGCCTGTCGAGGATGGGATCGAAAAAATTCCATAACATAAATGAATCTTCTCCTCTTGGATCAAGTGTTTCCATCAAATAAGGTAAACCTTCCTGCTTCAGCGGTATAAGAATATCTCCCTTATAAAATTGTATTTCCTGGTCTTCCTTCCGCACCTTGATATTACTATGCATGAAGTGTCCGTTATATGGACTTGTTCCAAAGTCTATATCATCAATAAAAAATACCTCCACCTTCATTAGTGTATCATGTGTAAGCGGGTTCATTTCAATCCGGTTTAGTTCCAGCCTGCTGATGACTTCTGTCCAAACCTGGGGTATTATGAAAAAGTCCGGTACACTTACAATATGACCCGGTTCATAGGTCTTGTAATAAGGGATCTCCTTTTCCCAGGATTCATTATGGTCGTAATAGGGCAAAGAATGCCCGGTAAGCCGGCTAACTCTGTTCTTGTAAGCATAACCTTTAAAATACAGCTTGTCAACCTTGCTGGAATCCAATTTCCAGTCAAGCACATATTCCCGAATTGAGGCAGTTGCCAATTTAGCTTCCTTGCGCAGTCTGGCAATCTCCTGTGAATTCTCACTGGTGCTCTCCAGCAGTGCTCTCATGAAATGGTAAGTTGCCTTAACCTGGTCTGGAAAAGGCTTATAGACATGAGTCTCATTTAGAAATGATATGGTATTATAGAGGGATGTATATCCTGATGAATACCTCGGAGGGTTTTCCAATTGAATCATTCCCTTGTCAGGGGAACGTTGCAAAAAATGAACATAGGGAATCATTTCATAGGGTGAGTCTTTCATTGTGGAATAGAGCTCAGGCAGCATTACACCTTCGAGGAAGTCTCCAATACCCTGATTCAGCCTTTGTATAACAGAACTGATAAGGGTGATTGTATACTGGTGATCAGAACCATTTGTAACATGGTTATCAAGGAATACATCCGGATCCCACAAACGAAAGATCTCCGTGAAAATACGGGCGTTCCTGGAATCAAGCTTGATAAAATCCCGGTTCAGGTCCAGGTTCTGCGCATTGCCCCGGAACCCGGCTTCTACCGGTGGGTCCATATTGGTCCGGTGATAAGAACTCCGATTCAATGCCCCTCCGATATTGTAAACCGGTACAATACAAACAACCGTATTATCAAGGTATTTATACAGATCTTTATTTCTTTCGAGAATATCACGGGCAAAAAGAACACTGGCATCGATCCCGCAGGATTCTCCCGGATGGATACCATTTAGGATGAGTATAATCCTTTTTCCCTGCTCCCTGAGAATATGAGGCTCAAAGCTCTCACTGGATGAAATCACAAAAAGGTTCAGGGGTTTGCCCACATCTGTGAGACCGTAACTCAGGAGTTTTGCCTCAGGGTATTCCTGATCCAGGTCCTTGTAGGCCTGTATTGCTTCATCATATGTAAGGGAATAATTTTCTTCAAAATTCAGACTGACCTGGCCCTGGCTGGATGCCGAAAAGCATAGAATTAGCAGCAGACTGCAAAATCTGTAAATCGTAAATTCTAATGTCATTAATAAATGATTGAGGTGAATTATTTAAGCTTATCGACTTCCGCCTGGGCCTTGCTCATTATATTATCCGCCTGCACGTTGGCTTCATCTTCTAACTGTTTGGCTCTTTTCTCTGCCTCAGTCTTCATTGTTTTAGCCGCTGTTTGTGCCGCGATCTTCCTTATTGGATTGCTTCCTGCCTCCTTAATGAGATTCTGCGCTTCAGTCTCAGCAACTTTTATCAGCTCCTCCCCGGCCAGTTTTGCTTCGTATTTTACGCGGTCTGCCTGCTCCCTGGCATCGGCCATGATCTTCTCTGCTTCCCTGTTTATATCTTCCTTGACTTCCTCCTTTACCTCCTCAATCTTCTCTTCCACCACTTCCTTCACCTCCTCTTTAACCTGCTCTATAACCTGTTCCTGAACCTTCTGACCCAATTCCTCGAACACGGGTCTGACTTTGGGATCCTCAAAGGTCCCCGTAACCATGAATTTCACGTCAATGGTTTCACCGGGATCAAGTTCTATGCCCTGGTTAGCAGCCATAGCAGCAATTCCATCTATTGCAGATTGTGCAGTACCTCCCAGTTCAGAACGGGGAATTTTCATCATCATCTCGTAATTCATTGTCATATCTATTCCCTGGTCACCCTTCATGATCAGGTCACTGCCAAAAATCTTTGTCTGGTAAGGTTGTATATAGACCCGGCCGTTTCGGATCGAATACTTAATATCCAGATCTTCAATTGTAATAACATCGTATTTATCGGTTTTCAGTATGTCTCCGATCTTGTCAAAAGTCTGTGAATTATTGATCTTTATAATCTCGGAGGATAGATTCCCACTTCCAACCAGTGAATTCAGATCTGGCATCATCGCAGAGTCAAGGAAAGAAGTGAATTCCAGTTTTGTAGAAATTTTTCCTGTAGTTCTCTCTGCAATCGGAGCCAGTTTCTGAATGGTGACAAAGGCATCAAAAGCTTCCGGAATATCTATTTTACGGATATCCATGTCGAATTCTACCATGGGCGACTTAATATCCTGGGTATTGTATTCTCCGCTGAGAGCGACGCTCCCCTGGAGAACGTCCAGGTTTATATTTTTAAGAATAACTTTATGGTCGCGGACAATGATCAGCCCGTACATATTGTCTATGTCTATCTTATCATATTTTATTTTTTTAAGCATTGACTGGAAGGTAAAATCAATATTTCCAGGGATTGCAATGACCGAAAGAACAACCGAATCTTCCGTTTCCTCCACAACCTCTTCTTCTGTCCCGGTCATGAATTCATTAAGATCAATCAGGTTACTGTTTAGATCAAGAGTACCTGAAACAGTCCCTTCCTTATTGAAAATAAAAGGCAGGAAATTATCCAGTCTTCCTTTAAGCTGAAAATCACTGCTGCCTATGGTTGCGTCAAATTCCTCAAGTTCAATATACTGGGGCGAGAAATTCATAACCGTGCTGTTTATATAAACAGGTTGTGGGATATCCGGAGACTTGAATTCAAATTGTTGAAGCCTTATTGACCCGTCGGCTTTGAATTCTTCGTAATTCTCATTCTCAAGACTTGACATCTTACCCATTACATCCAGGTTTGCATCCAGCTTCCCATTAAGGCTTACACCCTCCATGGGGACAACATCACTGAGGCTTGCAAAATCGACACTTGCAGAAAGATTTGCATTCACCTGTGGATCGCTGATCGGTGTGATCACATGTGCCTCCAGGTCGAATGGATTATCACCCAGTTCAACATGAAATGTGTTTACATCAAACTTGGAATTATCATTCTGAATACCGTCATAGTGTACTTCAACATCAATTTGAATGTTCTCGGCTGATTTCGGAAGGTCTGGGTAGCTGAACCGGGCATCAGTGACTTTCAGGGCAATATCAGCGGAGGGTGTATGGTTTTCAGTCATTTTACCCTGTATGGTACCCGAAAGGCTTAACTGTCCACTCGTTTCGACATCCTCAAAGTCCTTCATATATACGGCAGGTACCATTGAGAGCAGGCTCTTAAAACTCGTTCCCCGGGTGGCGAAAGCAAGATCCATTGACATATCCTGGTCTTCCGGCATGCTCACCATACCTTCAAGAAGCAGCACCAGATCATTGATTGCAAATGAATTATCCTCCAGTGTGAATACCATATTTACCATGTCGGCGTCCAGGTTAACCAGTATATCAAGGGTTGCGTTTTTGACGAGTCGTACGCCCCCCATATGCAGGTTTAAGCTCTCGGTGCGTGAAGCCATCATAAGGTTGGTATGCTCCAATCCCAGATCTCCGGATAACATAAAATTGAATCCATCGAGGGAAACTTTCATCGCCGAACTCATGTCATTGTAAGAAATACGAGCATTTCGTATTTCAAATTTTTTAAGAGCTACATTCAGATCCATTGATCCACTGCCCGTAGTATCGACTTCTTCCTCTTTAACCTCATCCGTTTCCTTTGCAATATCCCAGTTTGCTGTACCGTCCTCCAGCACAATTGCAGAGATCCGGGGATTATCAAGCAGGATGCCCCTTACCTTTATGGCCTCTTTTTTCACCAGGCTCATCACATTAACCGTGGCACTAAACTGATCAAAGGCAACCAGGGTATCCCCTTCAAAGGTTTCAATGCCCACAACAGAAACATCGTATAGAGACACCGATAACCGTGGGAAATCCTTGAAGAAACTAAGCTTCAGATCAGCAAAATCTATTTTTGCATTAACACTGGTATTGGCCACTTCTTTTGCCTTATCAAGCAGCTGTTTCTTAAAAAGCAGCGGGGTAACGACCAGTGCAGTTAAGATTACGAGAATAATGATCAATAGTACGCGGAGGACCTTTTTCATGACAGTGATATTTTCTAATAAATTTATGAAATATTATTGATTTGAATGGTTTACTTTTTTTCGGGATGAGGGACAGTACCTTCATAGAATGGTTCACAATCGTTCCCGAGAGCAGACTGCACCAGATTAGTAAGGGGAGCTAAGATGGTTCCAAGGAAGCGTACCTTGCTCTTTTCAGGTTCTTTAATCGATCCGTACACCTGTTGATCGATTATACTGCAACCGTTCTGGTCCACTACAGCAACTATAACATCAAGACTGTCCTCTTGCAGGTCCATCCAGCCCTGGGCAGCTACCCTGTTTTCTTCAGTACTGAATGCCAGATCATTGAGAAGAACTCTGCCGTCCTGAAATTTTATATCTGATTTAAGGTAGGTAACCGGTGAATTTGCACTGTAATCAGAAACCAGGATATTGGCATAGGAACCGCCTTTACTAACCGCTAATCCGGCCGGACCCATAAACATAACAGCACCAAGATCCACAAGATTGAAATTCTGGCTGCGTTCAAACCTTCGAATCATTTTGTCAAGTTCGATCCCATAAAGTGTAAGATCCTGGCCCTTTAACATAACCTTACCGTTCAATCCTTCCATAATAGCTCTATCCTCATGGGTTTCAAGTACAACATCAATCATGAGATCCATTTTCCCGATAAGCAAGGTATCATCAACAAAATTTAGCATCAGGTCCTTTACGTTATATTGATCCACCTGGTACTGAATTTTGTAATTTGGTTGTTCTGAAAACGGATCAAGGATGAATAGTCCGGTCCCTTCTTTTTCAAACAATTTTGATTTTCCAGGATGAACTGAATATATTCCCTCCCTTACTTCCACATTAAAATCATATCCTTCCCAACTAAATGACCTGAAACTTGATTGTTTTGAACCCAATAACAGGTCAGCCGTCAGGGTAGCAAAAGGATTCGGATCCTTTTCATTATCAATATATATGTCTTCTGCCAGTATTTTTAGTGACTTGGTCTGAATAGTATCTTTTGAATTTATAAACAGAAGATCCGCTTCCCTAAGATCAAACTTTTTTAGCGTTTGAATGGAATCATGCGGAAAATGCAGGTCAAGCAAAAATGATCCTGTCAGCAGACCGTTCAGTACTTCCGGTAAGGTATCGGTTTCCTCATCCCAGATGAGTTTTGCCGGATTAAAGTTCTCAACGCCTACAGACATTACAAGGTAATTCCTGCTTTTGGCCGGGGAATTGTATTCGAGATCAACCTCCAGGTTGCTGTCAAGAATATTTATTTTGAAATCCTTGAAATCCAGGTAGGTTCTTTCATTCCTGTGATCAAGCTCAAATATCCCCTGGCTTATGCTTAGCGGAGGCAACAGATTCTCAACCTCACCTTCAAGATGCTGTATATCGAATGTTATTGATGGATTGGGACGCATTTGAAGAAACCTTTCAGTTGAGGTGGTAACCAGTACACCGAGTTCTACGTCACGAATCCGGTAAGGAAATGCTTCCCGTACAACAGGTACAAAATCCAGGAAACCCGGAAGGTCAAATAATTCCGACCTAATCTCCAGATCGGCCACAATAGTAGTGTCCACTCCAAAGAGAATATAAAATGGATTATAAATGCTCCCATTGATCAGGAAATCTGAATCATCAACCCGGGCTTTCATGTCAAAAATCCTGGTAATTCCTTCATGGTGATGAATCCTGCCATCGATAGAGTCGATTGACATAATGCCAGGAAGTGCAACGGAAGCATTTTCGAAATTGAGATCAAATTCAATATAATCACCGGTAATATATCCGGAATCAGAATGGTATTTCGCTCCTTCTGCAATGAGTGATGTCTGGAATATTCCTGAGAGGGAGTCCAGGAAAGGGATATTAAATACCTGGTCAAAACCTGATATGTCGGCTTTCATATTCAAGTTCAAGTTGAATTCAGGGGCATTGAAATTGCGCGCAAACAAAGCCCCGTTAACATAGCCATCCGGCAGTTCGGCATAGATTGTATCGATCCTGATCCAGGCCGCAGAAAAATCCTTTCTGCTTCCCGTATGGAACCTGCCTGAAAGATTCAGGTCATTAATATGCTTCCCTGTTATGGGAACGAACATTCTTACATCATTAATCCCAAAAGAAAAATCGACAACAGGAAATCCTCTCAGGTTATTATCCTTAATCGTTCCCCGGAAATATAAATCTCCTTTCTCAAGGTTTTCAAGCCCGGTCTCGCTGAGGATCATTTGGGATAGGGTAAAATTATCATCTGAACCGCTGAATTTCAGATCGATAAAGCCTTCCTCCATGAAGTTTACCTCTCCTTCAATATTCAACTCTGATCTTCCAACGATAAGCAGGCTGGGATCCAGTTGAAGGTTAAGTTCCTTTCTTGAGAAAACCAGCGATGTCTCCAGAAATATATCTAAATTGTTGATACTATTCTTATCTGAGAGTTGAAGGTACTCTAACTTAATATCTGTATCCAGATTGCTACTAATAGCTTCAGGTGTATATTCGAGCTGGGCCCTCAGGTTTGAAAAAATAAGATTTGTCCTGTTTTTCTCCAACCGGTTATCAACGTATAGCTCTATATCCTCAAAAATGATATAATCAAGGTTGATTTCGAAAGTTGAAGAATCCAAAGGATCTTCCGGAGCATCAGGCGGGGTCAAAGCTGCATCCAGCACAGGTGAATCCACATTTTCCAGTTCCTTCTCCTCATTATATTTGCCGGGTAGTGGTTCAACAATCTCGATGGCATTCATGAGATTTATGCTAGTATCCGGATACTGGATCAAATGTATTTTACCCCTTTTGAGCGACATCCTGGATACCTCAACCCTGCCTCGTATTAGCTCTCGTATATCAAGGGCCGCATATATCCGCTCAATCTCTGCCAGGGATTCTTCATTCTGGTTCCTTTCTGAGATGGGATTCTCATAGATCTCAACTTCCCTAATCAGCATGGACATGCTTGGAAATTGGATAAATGGATTGAATGAGATGCTTTCAAAAATGAGCTCACCCCTTGTATAGTCATTCAGGCTAAGCAGAACGCGTTCGCTGATTTTGTCCCTGTCAATAAATAGGTAACCGGTCAGGATAAGTAAGAGAATGAACACGCCAAGAATGGTAAACAAAATACCACGTATGATCCTGTTAATCAGCTTTCTTCTTTTTCTTTTTAGCTTTCTGTGCATTTCTGAACTGCCTGATACCTCAAATTTAATGAAAAAAGGCAGGTGATCACAAGAAATCTAAACAGGCTTGCTTGTTTATGCTTTAAAGCCTTTGCAGATCGTCTGAGTTTGAATATATTTGCACGAAATCTGGACCCGTAGCATAATTGGATAGTGCACCTGACTACGGATCAGGAGGTTGGGGATTCGAGTTCCTCCGGGTTCACTTAATAATCAGACACTTACATCAATATAACATGTAGGTGTCTTTTTGTTTGCAATGCATCTTGCAATGCATAAATCCCAAATCTATCTCTTGGTTGATAATTTCCGGATTTGAAATGTCCTCTGGAGAAAGGGAAGATATATGTTTGAGCATCTTGAAGTTGCACATGTCATTAATCTATTAAGCTCATAATATTACCAAAAAGCCAGGCTTCTGGCCCATTGTTCACAAACTTTACATTGTGGCCTTTAATGGTTCCTTTCGGCCTACCACCCACTTGTTTTTTTATTCTTTACACCCATGATACAGATACGATCCACTTTATAAAGACGACAAAGTTTAATCTTGGAAAGAAAAGACCTTAATTAATAATTATTACAACAGACAAGTAAATTGAGTAAATTTAAATTACGAAAACTGAAATATGAAACCATCAAGAAATGCTTTATTAGGATATTCTTATCAAGAATACATAGCATTTTTACTTTTACTTAAAAATGTAAAATAAAAAATAGGAAAAGTGATGTATTTTGCTTATATTCAAGTTGTTAAAACCAAAAATATTAACAAAAAAACATCACCTTTCAGATGAAAAATACAAAGAAGAAGT
>SDBV01006811.1_pt1 | contig 15739 bp, 11 predicted proteins | sample 2277081 | NCBI WGS metagenome assembly SDBV01 (sample SAMN10402039, study PRJNA504765) | marine sediment metagenome | isolation source: marine sediment core GS10_PC15, 223 cmbsf | place: Arctic Ocean: Southern Knipovich Ridge | collected 2010
CTCCTAACCACTCGCGGCTATTTGCGGTTGCTTCATTTATAAATATTTATTCGTCACTACCGATGACGATAGTTCGAATTACCACAACCGTAGGGCTACTTATCCTCATCATTCTCTTCTCTTTGAACGGGGTGGCAAATGGTTTTTATTTTGTCATCAGTGCAACTATCAGTTTCATCGTCTTTGAAATATTTTACAAGGCGAAGGTTTTAACTGAGTCTCCAAATCCTTCTGGCCAGCCTGAAAAAGCCAATCTAGCCGATTCGTTTAGCCTTGAAGCAGCCAGACTATTATTAAAGGTAGGTGATCTAAACAAGACCCGTCACTTACTAAGAACGCTACTAAAAAACTCCGAAGTTTTATTTGTGATAGAAAAGGCGGATTTAAGTGTCGCCGAAGTAAATAAATTATTCATCGAACAAACCGAAAATAAAAATATCGATTTTAATCAAATAGTAACCTCAGCTGTTTTTTGGGGACAAAAAGAAGGCAGAAACGTAATAGATAAACTCGATATTCTCATGGGCATTTATTCTCAGAGCCCTCCTTTGAAAAATCTGTTTTTTCAAAAAGGTCTAAAAGACGTCGATCTCCTTAATATTGTTTTCTGGGCTAGGGATGTATTTGAAAGTGAAGATAATCCGTTCTGGGAAAAATCGGTTGACTCTTTGGGGCCTGGAATTGGTGAACTATGGACCGGTGGTTGGACTCTCGAAACTGAAAAGTATTCATTTGATCTGACCAAACAAGTAAAAAAGAGGCGCCAATGGACACCCATGGTAGGTCGAGACAAGGAAATCGAACGGGTCGAAGAAGTGCTGTCAAGATCCGAGAAGAAAAATATTATTCTTCTGGGACCGCCAGGAATTGGAAAATCAACTATTGTTCACGCTCTGGCGGAGCGATCGATTATAGGACTTCTGCCTCCATCGTTGGAATATAAAAGATTCCTCAAGATAGACGTGACGGGACTGCTAGCCGGAGCAGCGCAAGGAGAACTAGAACAGAGGATTCAAAATCTGCTTACCGAACTAGCCCACGCCGGTAATGTTGTTCTTTTTATGCCCGACTTAGAAAATATTGCCGGCGGTAGCGGTACCGGGGTAAATATCACGGGGCACCTGATAAACGCTCTAAATTCAGATTCTTTGCAAGTGATTGCCACTAGCACCAGAGCAGCGTACCGACGCTACATCGAACCGCAAAATACCTTTGCGGCGCTCTTTGAACCGATTGAACTCCAGGAACCAGGCGAAAATGAGGCTATTCGCATACTGGAACAGGCGGTTCCAAAAATTGAATCTAAAAATAAAATTGTGGTTACTTACAAAGCGATTCAGAAATCGGTAGAACTAGCACAACAATACATGGTGAATAGAGTATTACCAGGAAAGGCAATCGATCTAATAGATGAAGCCGCTACAGCGATAACGCTCAAGAAAAAACATTTACTTGAAGGCTCTGACATAGAAAACTTGGTCAGTACCAAAACCCATGCTCCCGTAAAACTGGCTGAAGGAATCGAAGCTCAAAAACTAACAAATCTGGAAGCAACCCTGCACAAACGAGTAATCGCTCAAGATGAAGCAATCACCGCCGTAGCCAATGCTTTGAGACGAGCCAGAAGCATCAAAAGAGTCGGTAAGAAACCAATTGGCAACTTTTTATTTATGGGACCAACTGGGGTAGGAAAGACCGAAACAGCTAAAACACTCGCCGCCCTTTATTTTGGAAGCGAAGATTCTATCATCCGGATAAACATGAGTGAATACCAATCTCCGGATTCTATAAATAGATTGATTGGCGCCCCACCGGGAACCGGTACATTTGAAGAAGGTGGGGAGTTTACCGAAAAAGTAAGACAAAATCCTTACTCCCTTATACTGCTGGATGAGCTGGAAAAGGCCCACCCAAAAATCCAAGAGGCGTTTCTGCCAATTTTGGATGAGGGGGTTGTTGAAGACGTCACCGGTCGAAAAATCGTATTTACAAATACTATTATTATCGGCACCTCAAACGCCGGAGCCGAATATATTCGGGAATCAGTTCAGGAAAAAATACCAGCCCAAAACCTGAAAAAAGAACTATTAGAAAGGCTTCAGCGGGACGGTGTGTTTAAGCCGGAATTTCTGAACCGCTTCGACGATATAATTGTATATAAGCCGTTGAGTGAATCCGAAATCGTCCAGGTCGCCAAACTCCTAGTGGCAGAACTAACAGAAAGATTAAAAAAGCAAGATGTGTACCTAAACGCAGATGATAAGGTTCTGAGCTGGGTAGGAAAAAACGGATACGATCCTACCTACGGAGCTCGCCCCTTGAGAAGATTTATTGCTGATCACCTAGAAGGTAAGATAGCCAACCAAATCCTTGAGGGCAAATTACCGAAAGGCTCAACTGTAAAAGCTAGCGTTGAAAACAACCAGCTTGTCTTTGATTCTCAAGTTACACCTCCTTCAGAAGCAACACAATAAGTAACCCTTGACAAACTATAAGTTATAAAAGATAATACTGGCCACTTTTATGAACGAATTTATTACCCGAAGCAAATCTAGGATACCTAGTATCCCGAGTTGGGCAAGAAAGCCCCAAAATCTAATTATTGGAGTGGCCGCGCTTCTTGCTATTATTACATCTGCGTTTTTATTTTCCGATCGTGGTGCCGTCAAGGGAATAGAGGACAAACCGACAATAAAAATAGGTAAGTCTTATGAGATTATTGCTCGTACACAAAAAAAGGAAAAAACCACCGGTCGATTTACTCTCACCGTCACGAACGCCCAATTTGCTGATTCAATAATTGTCCAAGGTAAAAGAGCTAGACCTGTAAAGGGAAAACAATTTCTCGTAGTGAACATGGAAATCACCAATCCGCACAAAATTGCTCTATACGCATTTCCGGTAGATTTATTTAGATTTATCCGAGAGGATGGTCAAAAGTTTGCCCCATCTGTCCACCAAGGAACGGTTTTAGTAAGACCAGAAGCCACGAAAAAAAATAATGTGGCTTTTGTAATCCTACCAGAGGACAAAAAATTCAAAATCGAAGTAGGGGATATAAACGAAGCAAAAGAAACCCTCGAAATAAATTTTTAATTTTCTTGTAAACCCTAAATAAAACTACTAACAGTCCTTTTTATAAACCACTTTGTAACAGTATTTTCATTACTATTGTCATTTATGTGAAACCCGTCACAGAAAATAATTTCACCAAGGTGTATAGTTTATATTATTCTTTCCGGTCTTAAATACACTGTTATATCAAGGATATAGCTTGGTTGTACGTTGACATAAACTGACCTAACTTTCTAAAATAAAAGCAGTCTTGACATTATAGGTTCTTTCTATCTAGAATATGAAATATAACAAAAGAGTTATTCCTATCAGACTATTTATAGTCTGTCTGCCACCTTACTGCTAGCTGCCTCCGAAGGGAAAAAACAAAAGAAGTGAAAAATATTTTATTTGAATTTGATCTAACTCAAATGAAAGGGGGTGAAAACATGACAAAAACGAAACTTATTCACGCAACTCTAAGCGGTGTTGCTTCATTGGCTTTTGCATTAGCTCCGGCCATGGCAGCTACTGCAAGCAACGATACCACAGGTGCAGGTTCTTCTAATGACGCTACAGTCATTATCGATAACGACGTTACCATTCTCCAAGAGAACAACTTGAACGTTAGCAATAACATAAACGTTAACGTTAACACCGGTCACAACGATTCTAACAAGAATACAGGTGACGGTTCTGTAGATACTGGTGATGCCGACGCGGACGTAAGCATCTCAAACTCTGGAAATTCCAACGAGCTCTCACTCGAAGGAAATGGGGGTGGTGATTACTCTGCATCCAACGATACTACTGGAGCAGACAGTGGCAATGACGCTACAGTCGACATCGACAATGATGTTGATGTAACTCAGGTCAATAACGCACATGTTCATAACAATGTTGACGTTGATGCTGATACTGGTCACAACGATTCTAACAAGAATACAGGTGATGGTTCTGTAGATACTGGTGATGCTGATGTTGAGGTTGTAATCGAAAATGATCTCAATGAAAACGAACTAGAAATCGATGGAATCGGTGGGGGCGACCCTTCTGCATCCAACGAAGAAACCGGAGCAGACAGTGACAATGACGCTACAGTCGACATCGACAATGATGTTGACGTACTTCAAGAAAACAATCTTAGAGTAAGTAACGACGTTGACGTAGAGGTCGACACTGGTCACAACGATTCTAACAAGAATACAGGTGACGGTGAGGTAGCCACTGGTGATGCTGATGTTGAAGTAGAAATCAGTAATGCTGGCAACTCCAATGACGCTGAAGTAGATGCCGGAGTCGATGGTGACTTCGAAACCAGTAACGAAACCACCGGCGCAGGCAGTGACAATGACGCTACAGTCGACATCGACAATGATGTTGATGTAACTCAGGTCAATAACTCCCATGTACATAATGATGGAGATATTGATGCTGATACCGGTCACAACGATTCTAACAAGAATACAGGTGACGGTGAGGTAGACACTGGTGATTCTGACGTTGAAGTTGTAGTCGAAACCGACTTAAACGAGAACGAGTTAGACTAATCAGTTTTTCTTGAGGCTTATCCTCCACCCCGATGTAAATCGGGGTGGGGAGGCCCAAGAACAATCTGCCGGCAGGAAAAGACAGAAGCAATTATTTAATAAATATTGAGTGATTACTTCTGCCAAAGGGAAAGGTAATTTTGAAACTAAGTATAAAATTTGTAAATATATTTTTTAGTCTAGTATTAATTATTTATCCGCTTGGTTTTGCGGCCACAAGCGTATACGCGGTACCATCACTTCCTGGTACGCCAAGTACTCCAGACTCCCCAGAAAACCCAGACACACCGCTTCTTCCCGGTGAAGAAGAGGCCGCTGGAACCACAAGCACTCCAGAAACAGCAGGCACATCTACCGATGGTGGTTCAGATACTAATACTGGTAGCGAAGTTGGTTCTTCAAACACAGATACGGGAGCAGATTCTACAAATACAGCCGATTCCACCGTAAATAACGATACTGAGATCGATATAAATAATGCTGCCGAAATAGACAACTTAGTTTCAGTGGACGCTATTAGTGGCGGAAATGATGCTGACAAGAACACTGGAGATGGAGCAGTAACAACCGGTGACGCCACAATAGATGGGAATTTGGCAACTGACGCCAACAGTATAAGCATTGGCGCTCTAGAATGTTCAACTGAATGCGACACTATAAGTATAGGAAGTCTAGAATCGGAAAATTCAAATACCGGAGCTGGTTCGGAAAATGAAGCAAATACCACGGTAGATAACAACAGCTCACTCGATATAGACAACAATGCTGATCTAGACAACTTCGTGATATTTGACGCTGACAGCGGAAATAACAGTGCCGACTACAACACCGGCAGTGGCACAATCGAAACTGGTGATGCTGAACTTATCCTAACGGCAATCAATATCGCCAATAATATAAATGTCGATTACGAAGTATTTAATGTGTACGATGATCAAACTGGAGATATCCTTATTGATTTCGATACTTTAGGAGGGTCCCCATATCTTGTAGGTGGTTTGGGATCCTCGAACAACACTACTGGAGCAGGATCGGACAACGAAGCTAACACAGATGTAAATAATACAACTCAATTATTGATCGATAACGAAGGTAACATCATCAACAATTACTATCTTGACGCCAACACGGGTGCAAACAGCACTAGTAAAAACACTGGTGACGGTTCTGTTTCCACTGGTGATGCCAATGTAGTATTCAATCTTATCAACTTTTTGAATAATGCCTTTTTGGGTGGGGGTGGGGAATTACTTCTCGGAGTAGTAAATATATTTGGAAACTATGGCGGTAATATTGTTTTGGATGGTCTTGGCTCATCTGGAACTCCTTACTCTGGAGGCTATCTCGGATCTAGCAATAGCACAACCGGAGCGGGATCAGACAATGACGCAGACACCTCAATAAACAATGATACCGATATAACCCTGAATAATTCAGCTGATATACTAAACAATCTCACGCTAGATACCAATACCGGCAATAATGATGCCAACAAGAATACCGGTAGCGGATCAATATCGACCGGCGATACAAGTGCAAACGTAGACGTTACCAATATAGGAAATAACACTGTGATTGGAGACGGAGGCACTATCTGGATGGTATTGGTAAACAATCTTGGTACCTGGACCGGGCAATTATTTGATACTGGTAGTGCTGGGGGAGCGTACTCACCGTTCTTCACCTTTTCACTTGCTCCAGACGGGAGCCTCACCGCTTCAAATCAAGACACCGGTGCTGATAGTACCAACAACGCAAATACCAATATAGACAACGATACTGATATCACTATCACCAACACCGCCACAATAACCAACAACGTGACGATCGATGCCAATACTGGTGGAAACAGCGCTAGCAAAAACACTGGATCTGGAGACATTACCACCGGAGATGTAAACGTGGCCGCCAACATTGTAAACATGTTCAACAACATCTTTCTAAGCGGTCGTTTTGCTCTGACAATTGTAAATATTTTTGGTAGCTTCTCAGGTAATATCCTTCAGGGAAGTGGGGCTGTAGGTACGATAGCAGTGGATCCCAAAGAGTCCATCGCGATAACTCCAGGTCAAACAAGTAGTTCAACAAATTCACCACTTATTTACAGTGGACCCACCTTGAACTTAGATAACGGTAGTTTAGACAATGACAGCGATGGTAATTCCGCATTAGTTCTAGCAGCCAGCAGTTCTGAACCGACACCAACTTCGGTATTTACCGCTGACAGGGGACTGTTTGATGATTTCAAACTGTCATATCTTATATTCCCAGTTATATTTGGAATTATATTTTCTCTAAGTAGACGAGTATTGTTTAAGGAGGTGACAAAATAAAAAACTCATGAAAAACATCTGGACAAAGGTAGCTACAATACTAATTTCTATTCTGGCTGGACTGACGCTCAGTGGTGTCGCTTTAGCAGCAGAAGCTACAAATTCAAATACTGGTGCCGACTCAAACAATGAAGCAAAAGTTGAAATCGAAAACGATGTAACTATCTCCTCAAACAACAACGTAACCATCAACAACACCATTTCGATATACGCAAATACAGGAGACAATAGCGCTAGTAAAAACACTGGTGACGGTTCGGTAAGTACTGGTGATATCAGCGGATCTGTTTCGGTTACCAACACTGGTAACATGAACGGGGTATTTGATTCTGTTTTGAATCTAAATTGCGATTGTGATTTTACCTCCTCTAACACCAATACTGGAGCAGATTCCGACAACAAATCAAAAGTATCTGTGAAAAATAACGTTGACATCACCGTCAATAACGATGCCGATGTCGATAACAACGTAGATGCTGACCTCAACACTGGTGGAAACGATGCCGACAAAAACACTGGTGACGGTTCGGTAAGTACTGGTGATATCGATTTCTCCGTGGAAATTGTCAATGACCTGAACAAAAACTTCATTGGTGGACCAACTCCCCAAGGACCAGCTGATCCTGGATCTGTACCTCCTGCTATTTTGCCCTCAGCTGCTAAACCAGGAGAAGTATTAGCTGCAGTAGAAGGTTTGCCCATAACTGGAAGTAATATACCCAGTTGGCCATTCCTCCTTATCGCCGTCGGATTTGCTCTGAAATTGATCGAGCGCGTCTTCAAGGTAAAGCTAATCGACGAAATAGTCTAAATAGAAAATATTTGGAAAACAAAAGCCCCAAATCCGCCAGCTGGCGAAGGGGCTTTTGTAGTTCTGTAAATACTGCTGATGCCGATTTGTGCAGTGAGAATTACTATTCTAAACCGAAAATATATTTCGTCAATACTATTTGAGGTATTGATATTATGTATACGCCACTACAACCATCAGAATTGGACTAACAATCATGGCGATAATCAAAGCAAAAACAAGCCTTATCAATTTATTCATGACCCATAGTATACATTTCGATACCACTGAAGTCAATACTACAGGGTACTTAATTCGTTATCGCTTTTTCACCCATAGTATTTGACTGCTACGAGACTACCAGTTATAATCGACGAACCGATCGAAGAGAAAGGAGACGGGTAATGGATGACCAAGGTAGGCCACAGCGAATTATCACTCAGATCCAGCGGCTAGAAAAAAAATGTCAACGCTGCGATGGCAAAATGTTGAGGGAATCCGATATTTACGGTAATTGGATCACGTGCTTGAACTGCGGATTTACCCAAAGCACTGACCCAGATACCCATGGAAAAATACACCCAGCCGGGGAAGAGCTGCGACACCCAGAAAAAATTCGCCGTACAGGTCAACGAACTGGACAAATTCGTCTTTAATATGCCTTCTGAAGTAAACCATAACTTCAGGGGGCATTCTTCTCTCATAGTTGCCAGGTAAGCAGTCAAAATGGTAAAATGAAACATCCCGCCTGAGAGTAACACCCTCAAGAAATTATCACATGAAAATCGCACGAATAAACCGAACAATATCGGTGCGGAGACTTTTACATCCAATAAAGTATATCTCTCCATATCACCAAATATACTTTCTTTATCATATAGAATCCTCCTAACATGCAACCTTCAATAAAAACTAGTCAAGAAAACTGGGTTAGAAAGGATGTGTTCTATCAAATTTATCCTCGAAGTTTTAATGACAGTAGCGGCAACGGTATTGGAGATTTAGAAGGCATTATATCTAAACTAGATTATTTGAATAACGGAACAGAAAAATCTCTTGGGATAGATGTAATTTGGTTATCCCCAGTTTATAAATCTCCGATGGTGGATTTTGGGTACGATGTTTCTGATTTCTATGATATTGATCCTGTTTTTGGAACCTTAGAAACATTTAAGAAGCTCCTCGCAGAAATGCACAAACGGGATATGAAACTAATTATTGATTTTGTCCCTAATCATACATCGTCTAAACATCCTTGGTTTGTTGAATCACAATCATCTTTGTTTAACCAAAAGCGTGATTGGTATGTATGGCATGATCCAAAACCTGATGAATCTCCTCCTAATAATTGGCTCAGTAACTTTGGAGGCTCAGCTTGGTCATATGAAGAAAAAACTAAACAATACTATCTACATAGCTACGCCAAAGAACAACCAGATTTAAATTGGCGTAACGAGGAAGTCCGCCATGAAATGAGTAAAGTTTTAATATTTTGGTTAGATATCGGAGTAGATGGTTTCCGAGTTGACGCTGTACCTAGTCTGATTGAAGATCGTTATTTTAGAGATGATATTCCAAATCCAAGTTATGTTCCCGGAAAAGACAGCCCTTACAACAAATATCATCATGTCTATAGCCAAGGGCAACCCGAAACAATTGATATCATAAATTCTTTTTGTAATATTCTGGAGGGGTATGGAAATAAATTTATGGTTACTGAATCGCACATACAGTTACCAGAAATGATAAAAATGTACAAAACTTGTAATAGTAACGTACATTTTCCCTTTAATTTTAATTTAATGGACGCGCCTTGGAAAGTAAAAGATGTTAAAAAACTTGTAGATAAATTTGATAAATCCCTGGGAACAGAGGATTGGCCAAATTATGTTCTAGGTAATCATGATGCGCCTAGACTAGCTACTCGTATTGGAAAACCTCAAACCGCTATTGCGGCTATGCTAATGCTTACTTTACGCGGAACACCTTTTATTTACTACGGTGAGGAAATTGGTATGGAGAATCTAAAAATTTCACCTGACCTGATCCAAGATATTGTTGAAAAGCAAATTCCTGGAAAGCACTTGGGGCGTGATCCAGCAAGATCTCCCATGCAATGGAACGATAAACCAAATTCAGGCTTTTCACAAAATAAACCATGGCTACCGGTAACAAAGGATTATAAAACAATTAACGTCGAGAGCGAATCTGCAGATCCGAATTCAATGCTAAATTTATATCGCAAACTTATTCACTATAGAAAAAAATCTTCTGCTTTGACTCAAGGAGTCTATCAATCAGTGGAAATTGAAAACGAAGATATATTCACATATGTACGCGAATCTAGTAAAGAAAGAGTTGTCGTTATCCTAAATTTCTCAAGTAAACAACAGACACTGTCGTTACCTTTCATAAACGCGAAGGTATTATGTAATACCTTTCTTGATAAAAAAACGGGAAGTGGTATTAGTTTAGAAAATTTAACATTAAGGCCAAATGAGGGCTACTTAGTCGATATTTCTAAAGGGTAAACAAATTATGGATAAAACTAACAAATTAACTGTTCTGCAAGTTGCCACAATTGACAAACCGATTACGCCCACTCTTGGTTATAGTCCAATAGAGACAGTTATTCAAAGCATTGATGGTGGACTTGTCTCTTTAGGTCATAAATCTATTGTTGCCTGTACAAGTGATTCCAAAGTTATAGGTGAAAAATACGCAACTGTTAAAAGAAGTCTTGGTGGATATTATAATTTTAATAAGCATGATTCAGAGCAGCGAAATAAAGTACGAACACACCTTTCACGAGCACTTGAAAGAGCGCAGAAGCCTGACATAGATATTGTCCATATGCATACTGCAGAAATGACAGAGTATTTTTATAACGGCAGATCTAAAATATCTGCTCCGATCGTAATGACTCTTCATACTATACCTAAAGATAGCAAGATAGGAAAATCTAAGCTCGCTGCTGAAGCTAACCGAACAAATAATCACGGAACAGAATCTACCTCTTTGCATTTCGTTCCTATAAGCGAATATCAAAAACGTCAGTTTTATGGATTAATACCCACAACAAAAAGTATTCATCATGGTATCGAAATAAAAAATTATCCTTATAAAACAAAACCTGATAAGGGAAGTTATTTCTTTAGTATCGGAAGAGTAGCCAAAATCAAAGGCCAAGATAAAGCGATAGAATTTGCAAAGAAAACTGGCTCAAAACTTATCATCGCTGGTCCTATACAAAACAAACCTGCAGATAGGAAATTTTTTGAAACTTTAAAAGAATCCATAGATTTAGTTGTTGATGTTAGCGAACAGCCTGTAAAAAAGGATTACTACATAAAAGTAATCAAACCCTTGTTGGATAGTGATAAACAAATCATCTACGTAGGGGAGCTCAACACTCAACAAAAAAAACAATGGTATAGGTATGCGAGAGCTACTCTATTCCCAATCAGATGGGAGGAACCGTTTGGACTGGTCTTGATAGAGTCGATGGCGTGTGGAACTCCTGTTTTAGCTTTTAGGGGTGGTGCAGTACCGGAAATTGTAGTAGATGGGAAAACAGGGTTTGTTGTCGATTCGCTAGACGATATGATTAAATCCGCTAGATATGTCAACCGTATCGATCCTCTTGAATGTAGAAAATATGTGCAGAAAGGTTTCTCTATGAATCATATGGCTTCTCAATATTCTGAATTATATTCTCAGATAATAAATGGCCGTAAATAGTACCAAAATGCAAGCCTGGACCGCAGCCACAATACTTGATTTCACTACTTGATATGAAAATTCAGGATAAAGTATACGGTAGTTTTGAATTATCGGAACCGGTATTGATAGATCTCATCAAAAGTAAACCCCTGCAACGCATCAAGGGTGTAAACCAAGCAGGAACCCAACTTGTAAAGCCCCACAAGAAAATAACCCGGTACGAACATTGCGTGGGTGTAATGCTACTGCTAAAAAAATATGGTGCTTCTTTAGATGAACAAATTGCAGGTTTATTGCATGATGTACCACACACTGCGTTCTCCCATGCGATCGATTTTGCTGTAGGGGACAATGAAGGCCAAACATTTCATGAAGATTTCAAAGAAAAAATCGTTTTGAATTCAGAGATACCTCGAATACTGGAAAAATACAATATCAGTGTAAGTACTGTTCTCAATGAAGACAATTTTTCACTACTTGAACAGCCTTTACCGGCACTTTGTGCCGACCGGATTGATTATTTTTTGAGGGATTTTGAAAATGATTTCGGTCATACCGATGATATAGATTACTTATTAAACCACATAATTATTCACGACGATAAATTTGTAATGGATGGTAGGGGAGCAGCGGCACAATTCGCGAATCTATTTATGAAAATGTGTTTAGAAAGTTGGACAGATCCCCCTACTATAGCAGCATTCAACCTCCTAGCTTCAGCAGTAAGAAAAGCGCTAGACACTGGTCAGGTAACTGAATCGGATCTATTTTTGACAGACAGAGAGTTTTTAAAAAAACTAAAAGATACTAAGGACCCAGAAATTTTGAAATTTATAAACCTGCTAACACCAAAATTATCAATCTCCCTTTCGGATAAGGATTACGATTTTCACAGCTGGGGTAAACCAAGGTATGTAGACCCACCGATTTACTCAAATGGAAGGCTCACCACATTATCTGCACTGGATAAGGATTACGTAAAGAAAATTGTGAACTTTAAGAAAAAGGTCCTAAACGGATACAAAATCAAAGTTCACGGTCTTTCTTAATCGTCCTTTTCAGTTAGTAGCTAAAATTTATGATGGGTTACTGGAGCTGAAACCCCTCCAGGCATGAACCGCAACTACAGTACTAAATTTCACTACCTAATTCCTACCATTTTAGATTGACTTTTAAACATAAGAAACCTATAATAATGAAAGTTTCTACTGAAGAAAGGAATGATCCATGCAACTAGTAAACCTGGAAAAGAACGGTTCCGGACCTTTCCTTAAACCCCTAGGAAACGGTACAGGAAATCAAGCATTCCAAGTGGTGGGATTTCCAGCCCAAGTAGCTTTCTCTCTGATGTCTATGGGGAATATGTCTCCAAAGTTTGAGGAGAATGAAGGAGAGGCAAAGAGGAATAGACAATCCTTGTTTGGATTGATCGGCTTAAATAGCCAACAGCAAATCTGGTTACTTCCAGAACACAAAACAAAGTTGCTGGGAGTTAGCCAAGAACAATCAGGAACGACACAACGTTGTGAGGGTGTCCTCACACAGTCTCCGTCGTTACCACTCACGATTCTGCCGGCTGATGCCTTTCCTGTGATCGTAACTGACAGTGGTGGGAGTTTTCTACTCTTATTCAACGGTAGTATCTGGAGCGCGGACTGTGGTGTGGTGAGGAGTGTTATTGAGCAAACGCAGTTTGCAGTTGTACACTCTATCGAACCCAAAATGATGAAAGTGCTGGTGGGACCGGGGATCTGTCCCTACTGCTACGTCTCCAAGGTGCACGGGCAATTCAGAAGAAAGGGATCTTGGAAACCTTGCGTTACGAAGGACGATCATATCGACTTAGGCCGATTCCTCGTCAACGATCTTATCCAAGAGGGTATACCTGAGGAGCAGATCTACTCCGTAGATTTCTGCACAGGACATTCGCGATCTGAGGCAGGAGAATCCCTTTTCCCTTCAGATCTACGATCGCGAAGAACCGGTGAGAAAGACGGAAGATTCGCAATTATAGCGAGTCTATAAAAACTGCAATAAGCACACTAGGCGACCTTTCACAAAGAGGTCGCCTAACTTTTTCTATTTTTAATCATCCTTTTCAGCCAGCGGGTGGAATTTACGGTGGGTTTTTTAATTTGACACGGTTCTTGAATCTAGTTCATAATTAGGTTAATGCCTGAAAACTTAGTGATAAACTCTCAATCTTCCCAAAAAATTAATTTAAAAAATATTCTAATTATCGTTGTCGTTTTTATTTTATTAATTGGCGGGGGAGTAACGGTTTGGCTGTTGCTAGGAAATCCCTCTACCACCCTACCTAGCCGAACACCGACATCAACCCCATCAGCAGACACTTCTACCCCTTCAGCCCAAAAAGACAAAACAGCTAATTGGAAAACGTATAAAACAAGTCGTCAGAACGCTTCTAACTTTATTGTTAACTATCCTAATGATTGGGTGATTCAAGTTGGCCCAGAAATAACATTTCATCCCAAAGGGCAAACTTACCCGAATATAAGGATTTCGGGCGGCACAGGGTATTCGGCTGAAGCATTATACAATTCATGGAAAGATGGGATCGATTTAGAACTAAAGGAAGAAGTAACAACTTTAGCAAATACTGAAGCGAAGGTATTAAGTGGTGTAATTAAGAATGAAACTGATCCAACTGTAAAAAAAGTTCAAGTCACGTACTTACTAATGGAACTGGACGATAAAGAAGAGGTTTATTACTTTATATTAGCGTATAAGGGTGAAGTTAGGAATAACAATATGAAAGAAATGTTTAATAAGGTAATTTCAACTTTTGAATTTGTAGATTAATTATGGAAAACGAGGAAGTAACACAGAGAAAAATAAATTTAAAAAATATTTTTATTATCGTTGTTATAATTATTTTGCTTATCGGAGGGGGAGTAGGCATATGGCTATTACTTTCCCGACCTTCCCCCGAACCTCCTTCCCAAACCTCCACTTCCACCTCTTCCGCTGAAAAAGACGAAACAGCAGATTGGAAACCAGCTAAAAATGATATTTTTAACTACACTATAAAATATCCGCCTGGATGGGGTGCTTTAATGTGCGGTAACGGCATAACTCTCATCGCTGATAGTGAGTTTGATTCAGAATCAAAAAAATATAGGACGGAAGATAGCAAAGTTCTTGCAGGTGCTCTTTATTGTGGTAGTAGTGCAAGAACAAGAATTATAATTTTTCGGGGGCAGGTCTTTACTGATGAAAAATCTGTTTGGAGTAAATTTGGTTCAGCTAAACACACAAATTATCAAGAAGAAATAATTGTCATTAACAGTAATAGCGGGATTAAGACCTCTTATACCTCCAAGAAGAGTTCAGGGATAAGTGAGGGGGTCAAGTACATTGAATACTTTTTAGATATTACTAATAATGAAGCGTTAATTGTTAATTACGTTCGATCTCCAGCTGATGCATATAACCCTCAACAACTTGATTATTCAGAAATATTAGAGCAGATGGTCTCCACTCTCAAATTTATAGATTAGTCGTCTTTTTCTGCCAGTGGATGGAATTTGCGGTGGGTTTCTTGGGCAAAACGATCGCTGGCATGAACGTAGCGGGTAGTAGTATCGAGGGACTCGTGACCAAGTAGTATCTGAATCGCGGCGGGGGATGCCCCCTCTTCGGCCAGGTACGTGGCAAACCCATGCCTCAGGCTATGAGCACTTGTAGGAACATTTATTTGCAGTTTTTCCCTATATATCTTTATCTTCTCTTGTAAATAGTTTGTGGAAACTTTCTTTTTGGGATTTTTTACATTTCTGCCGCTGTAGGGGATAAACAGGGCGGGAAAATTGTCCTTTCGAGTAGCTAGGTAAGTATTCATATGCTCTGTTGCACGAGGGGTGAGATAGACAAATCTCTGCTTCTTCCCCTTTCCCATGATAAATATCTTGCCAGATTCATCTATTTGAACCCTTTGCAGGTTGCAAAGTTCGGATATTCTCATGCCCGTGGAAAATAAAATCTCCAGCATCGCTCTATTACGAGCAGCTACCAGTTTATCCTTTTCAAACTTACTGGGGGCTTCTATCAATTTTATCAGTTCACTCATCTCAGCTACTTGGGGGTGCTTCTTCTCTGTCTTGGCTAGTTTCACCGCCTCTGGCGGTATCGGAACTGGTTTGTCCATCTCAATCAGAAATTTCAAATAGCTTCGGAGTGAACTCAACATTCGATTAACTGATCGCGAAGAAAGTGTTTTTTCTTGTTCTTTCAAGCTAATTGGTGTTTTTCTATCCCTTGATAAGAGA
>SDBV01006812.1_pt1 | contig 15738 bp, 11 predicted proteins | sample 2277081 | NCBI WGS metagenome assembly SDBV01 (sample SAMN10402039, study PRJNA504765) | marine sediment metagenome | isolation source: marine sediment core GS10_PC15, 223 cmbsf | place: Arctic Ocean: Southern Knipovich Ridge | collected 2010
AGATAACATCAAGATGACGGTAAAGTTAATTGCGCCGATTGCGATGGAAGAAGGGTTGCGATTTGCGGTGAGAGAAGGTGGTCGTACGGTAGGTGCGGGTGTGGTCATTAAAATTGTTGAGTAAAAGGCATGTTAAGGCCAGTAGCTCAATTGGCAGAGCGGCGGTCTCCAAAACCGCAGGTTGGGGGTTCGATTCCCTCCTGGCCTGCCAGACTAAAGTATTGTGAACTTATGAACTTATGAACTTATGAACTTGTGATTTGGTGATGGTAAGTAAAAGCAAAAAATCAGAAACAATGCCTGTAAAAACATCGGGCTCTAGGTCTAGTCGAGAAGGCTCAAAACTCGATAGCTTCAAGTGGCTATTGATTGTCTTACTGATCGCGGGAGCTATTGTTGCCAACTCATATTATAGCCACATAGCATGGGCGCTACGGGCTGCTGCGGGCATTGTTTTAGCCATTATTGTTTTGGCTATTGCCTCACAAACTGCAAAAGGAAAAAGTGCTTGGGTTTTTATCAAAGGCTCGCGTGCGGAATTACGTAAAGTGGTGTGGCCAACACGCCAGGAAACGATACAAACCACACTGGTTGTTATTGTTATGGTGATAGTGGCGGCTATTCTGCTATGGGGCTTAGATAGTGTATTAGTTTGGCTTGTGGGTTGGCTTACTGGTCAGAGAGGTTAAAGTATGGCTGCATCAGAGCAAAAAACAGAGCAAAAAAAAAGTTGGTATGTGATTCATGCTTACTCTGGGTATGAAAACTATGTGGTGCGTGCCTTAAGAGAACGTATTGAACTTAGAGACTTGGAAGATAAATTTGGCGAAATTATCGTTCCTACTGAAGAAGTTGTCGAAATGCGTGCCGGGCAGAAACGTAAAAGTGAACGCAAATTTTTCCCAGGCTATGTATTAGTGCAAATGGAAATGAATGAAGAGACTTGGCATTTAGTGCGCAATGTGCCCAAAGTGCTAGGGTTTATAGGCGGTAGTGCTGAACGTCCTGCATCGATTACCGATAAAGAGGCAGCCGCTATTATGCAACGGCTTGAAGAGGGTGAAAGTAAACCTAAGCCGAAGATTTTATTTGAGCCCGGTGAAGTCGTTAGAGTCACCGATGGTCCATTTGCTGATTTTAATGGCGTCGTAGAAGATGTGAATTATGAAAAAAGTCGATTACGGGTATCTGTTTCGATTTTTGGGCGCTCAACACCAGTGGAATTGGAGTTTGATCAGGTAGAAAAAAGTTAACTACTCGCCCGTCATTCCGGCGAAAGCCGGAATCCAGGCGCGTTATGGATCCCGCGGTCAAGCCGCGGGATGACGAGGTAAGAGCAGTTACGAAAAAGGTTAAGTTGGTTAAAAATGATGGGGAGCTAATTGTATTAGCGTTTGCACCCAAAAGAGGAGAATGTAATGGCAAAGAAAGTAGCAGGCTACATTAAACTACAAATTCCTGCTGGCAATGCAAATCCAAGTCCACCTGTTGGTCCTGCGTTGGGTCAGCATGGTGTGAATATTATGGAGTTTTGTAAAGCCTTTAATGCAAAAACGCAAGATCTTGAAAAAGGGTTACCCACTCCTGTTGAGATTACCGTTTATGCAGATCGAAGTTTTACTTTTAAAACTAAAACACCGCCAGCGGCTGTGCTACTGAAAAAGCAAGCTAAGATTAAAAGTGGCAGTGCGACACCGAATACTCAAAAAGTGGCCACACTCAAGCGTGAACAGCTTGAAGAAATTGTCAGAATGAAAGAACCGGATTTGACCGCTAATGATATGGATGCGGCTGTGCGAACCATTGCGGGCACAGCGCGTAGTATGGGCATTGATGTAGAGGGGGTAGAATAATGGTGAAACCCTCTAAAAGAATGCAAGCCATAAAAACTAAAGTAGAGCTTGGAAAACTTTATTCGCTACAAGAAGCCATTACACTGTTAAAAGAGTTGGCGAGTGCGAAATTTAACGAAAGTTTTGATGCTGCTATTAATCTAGGGGTCGATGCACGAAAATCGGATCAAACTGTGCGCGGTGCCACGGTATTACCGCATGGGCTTGGGCGTGACGTTAAAGTCGCTGTGTTTGCTCAAGGTGAATTAGCAGATGTTGCGAAACAAGCGGGTGCCGATATTGTAGGCTTAGATGATTTAGCGGCAGATATACAAAAAGGTAATATCAATTTCGATGTAGTGATTGCAACTCCCGACACCATGCGGGTGGTGGGCAAGTTGGGGCAAATACTGGGTCCTAAAGGATTGATGCCCAATCCTAAAGTGGGAACCGTGACAAAAGATGTGGCTTTAGCCGTTAAAAATGCAAAAGCTGGGCAAGTTCGATATCGCCTTGATAAAGGGGGTATTATTCATGCTTCAATCGGTAAAGTCGATTTTAGTGCAGAACAATTACAACAAAATTTACAGGCATTGTTAACGGATTTGAAAAAAGCCAAGCCGGCTGTCGCTAAAGGGACTTATTTTAAAAAGTTGACCTTATCAACCACAATGGGGCCGGGAATTCTGGTGGACGTGTCAGCAGTGGTTGTTTAAGAGGTATTTGAAAGAATTCGCGATAAGCGTGGTGAGTGCATTAGGCATAAAACAACGTTTAATCGTCGAAGACCGTAGGTGCAAAAGCTTAATGGGATAACCCAGCCTACGCAGACGGTGATAGCGACACAGAATTTTTCTGGTGTTGCACACCTTGGTGGTTTAAATAGTGATCGATGATTCGTATGGCTATTTAAATATGAAGTAACGTGGAGGTAGACAGTGCCAATAAGACTTGAAGATAAAAAGGCAAAAGTTGAGAAGCTGCAGAAAATTTTAGACAATTCAATTTCTGTGGTAGCTGTTGAAAATCGTGGATTAACCGTCTCTGAAATGACCGAGTTGCGGGTTAGTGCTCGTAAAGCGGAAAATGTGCTCATTGGTGTGTATCGTAACACTTTAGCAAGAAGAGCGGTTTTGAACACAGCCTTTGCCTGTCTTAATAACGGTAAAGTGTTAACGGGCCCAATTGTGTTGTTTTTTTCACAAGATGAGCCAGGTGCTGCTGCTAAGATCGTACGTGATTTTAGTAAAACGCATGAAAACTTTTTGGTTCGCGCTCTCGCATTAGATGGCAAGCTATTGGGGCCTGATCAATTGCAGGCTGTTGCAAGCTTACCATCGCGAGAAGAAGCATTGGCGCAGTTATTAGCTGTGCTGCAAGCGCCGATCACGAAGTTTGTGCGAACGCTAGCTGAACCGTATGCACAAGCCGTTCGGGTCGTCAAAGCGGTGAGTGATCAAAGGCAAGCGGCTTAAGACTTTAAACAATTAACGTATAAAACGGGGAGATTAAAATGCCAGAAATTTCAAAAGAAGATATTCTTGAGGCCATCGCTGTGATGCCAGTGATGGAAGTATGTGATCTAGTTAAAGCTATGGAAGAAAAGTTTGGTGTCTCAGCGCAAGCTGCAGTTGCAGTGGCTGCTCCGGCAGCGGGTGCTGCTGAGGCGAGTGCTGCAGAAGAAAAAACCGAATTTGATGTCGTTATGGCAAGCTTTGGCGCCAACAAAATTTCGGTCATCAAAGTGATTCGTGTGATTACCGGTCTTGGACTAAAAGAAGCTAAAGATCTCGTGGAATCTGCACCTTCAACGGTGAAAGAAGCGATAAGCAAAGATGAGGCGGAAGACGTTAAGAAGCAATTAGAAGAAGCGGGTGCAAGTGTCGAAGTTAAATAAATGGACGACAACACCTGAATGAATTGCTTTAGTGCTATAGATAGAACTCGCCTCGCAGTAAGCACTGCGAGATGGGTTCGTATATTTTTTTTGGCAAACGATGAGAGGCTCTAATGTCTGCAAATCCAAAAAGTGCAAAATCTAAAGATCATTACATCATAAAATCAAATACCGAAAAGAAACGGCCAAGGCTGCGTCTTGGTATGAGTAAAGCAGAGGTGTTAAAAACACCATTTTTACTGGCCACTCAAATTGATTCCTATCAAACGTTTTTGCAAGCAGGAGTTGATCCTGAAAAACGAGAAAATACAGGCTTGCATGCTGCTTTTAAATCTGTTTTCCCGATTTCGAGTTTCAACGAATTAGTACAATTGGATTACGTATGGTATCGATTGGGCGAACCATCATTTGATGAAAGAGAGTGTAAGCTGCGAGGCGTTACTTATGCCGCACCTCTAAAAGTTAGAATGCGTTTGGTGATTAAAGAAAAAGATGTGGCTAGTAAGAATTTAGTCATTAAGGATATTAAAGAACAAGAAGTTTATATGGGTGAGGTTCCATTAATGACAGAAACCGGGAGCCTTATTATTAACGGAACGGAACGTGTTGTGGTTTCTCAACTGCATCGTTCACCCGGTGTTTTCTTTGAGCATGATAAAGGTAAAACACATTCATCTGGAAAATTATTATTTTCTGCACGGGTTATTCCTTACCGTGGTTCGTGGTTGGATTTTGAATTTGACCCTAAAGATATGATATTTGTGCGAATCGATAGGCGCCGCAAATTACCAGCAACCGTCATTCTGCGTGGACTAGGCTATACCACAGAAGAAATTCTTGAAATTTTCTATGAGCATAATACATTTCAACTTAAAAAAGATCAGGTGATCTTAGAGCTTGTTCCACAACGTTTACGTGGAGAACTTGCGATTACCGATATTAAAGATAAAAAAGGTAAATTAATTGTAGCAACCGATCGACGCATATCTGCAAAGCATGTTCGTCAAATTGAAAAAGCTGGGTTTAAAGAACTGACCGTTCCTTTAGAATATTTGTATGACAAAGTGGTTTTTCATCCTATTATCGATAAGGAAACGGGTGAGATATTGGCTGAAGCTAACCAAGAGATTACTCTGGAATTAGTTGAAGCTCTGCGAAAAGCTAATATCACAGAATTAAAGACGCTTTATATTAATGAAATTGAATGTGGTCCTTATATTTCTGAAACTTTGAAATTAGATGCGACAACCAATCAATTAGAAGCGTTGGTTGAAATTTATCGAATTATGCGCCCAGGTGAGCCGCCTACAAAAGATGCCGCTGAAACATTATTTGAAAATTTATTTTTCTCGTCGGAACGGTATGATTTATCTGCTGTTGGCCGTATGAAATTCAATCGCCGTGTTGGTCGAGAGGAAATGACGGGTTCTAATGTGCTCTCTAAAGAAGACATTGTAGAAGTGTTGCGAGTATTAGTTGATATTCGTGATGGTAAGGGTGAAGTCGATGACATCGACCACCTCGGTAATCGACGCATTCGAAGCGTGGGTGAGATGGCCGAAAATCAATTTCGGGTTGGATTAGTGCGTGTTGAGCGCGCTGTAAGAGACCGTTTAAGTTTGGCTGATATCGATAACTTAATGCCTCAAGACTTAGTGAATGCGAAACCGGTTTCGGCAGCCATCAAAGAATTTTTTGGTTCCAGTCAGTTGTCACAATTTATGGATCAAAATAACCCGTTATCAGAGGTCACGCATAAAAGGCGTGTGTCTGCATTAGGCCCAGGTGGATTAACTCGTGAACGTGCTGGTTTTGAAGTGCGTGATGTGCATCCCACTCATTACGGACGTGTCTGTCCAATTGAGACACCTGAAGGGCCCAATATCGGATTAATTAATTCTTTAGCCGTTTATGCGAGAACCAATGAATATGGTTTTTTAGAAAGCCCATACCGTAAAGTTGCCGATGGTAAAGTGAGTAATGATTGCCATTATTTATCAGCGATTGAAGAAGGCGATTATTACATCGCGCAAGCGAATACAGCCGTCGATGAAGAGGGGCGTTTAACGGATGATTTAATATCCTGTCGTTATCGCAGTGAGTTTACCTTAGCAACGCCCGATAAAGTCAATTTTATGGACGTCTCACCCAGACAAATTGTTTCTGTTGCCGCATCACTCATCCCATTCTTAGAGCACGATGATGCTAACCGCGCATTGATGGGTTCTAATATGCAGCGCCAAGCTGTGCCGACCATTAGACCTGAAAAACCATTGGTTGGAACAGGTATGGAACGTATTGTAGCGGTTGATTCGGGTGTGACGCTCAGTGCAAAACGTGCGGGTGTCGTCGATTCAGTTGATGCGTCACGCATTGTGGTGCGTATTGATCAAAAAGAAGTGGGCCAAGATGAAATGGGTGTGGATATTTATAATCTCACAAAATTCACGCGCTCTAACCAAAACACATGTATCAACCAGCGTCCCATTGTTGAAGTGGGTGATGCGGTTCAAAAAGGTGATGTATTAGCGGATGGCCCTGCTACCGACATTGGAGAATTAGCACTGGGACAAAATTTATTGGTCGCGTTTATGCCGTGGAATGGATATAACTTCGAAGACTCTATTTTAATCTCAGAAAAACTTGTGGAAGAAGATCGTTTCACAACCATCCATATTCAAGAGCTCACTTGTATTGCTCGTGATACCAAACTGGGATCGGAAGAAATTACCGCAGATATTCCTAACGTTGGGGAGAGCGCATTAGCGAAACTGGATGATTCAGGCATTGTATACATTGGGGCAGAAGTCACCTCGGGTGATATTTTGGTGGGAAAAATCACTCCCAAAGGTGAAACGCAATTAACTCCTGAAGAAAAATTATTGCGTGCGATTTTCGGCGAAAAAGCATCAGACGTTAAAGATAGTTCATTACGTGTCACGCCAGGTGTCAGTGGTACTGTTATCGATGTTCGTGTGTTTACTCGGGAAGGGGTTAAAAAAGATGAGCGCGCGGTTGAAATTGAAGAAACCGTATTAGCCAAAGCAGAAAAAGACTTAAATGATGAATTAAGAATTCGCGAGCATGCATTGTTTGAAGGATTAGAACATCTATTAGTAGGAGCTGTGGCAGCAGGCGGCCCGCAAAAATTAAAATCGGGTACGGAAATCACTAAAAGTTATTTAACAGAAATTCCGCAAGATAACTGGTTTTCAATTCGTTTGCGTGATGAAAAAGCACACCAACGCATAGAAGCTTTGCATGATAAGTTTAAAGAATTGTATAAAGAACGCGATACTAAAATCAAAGCGCTAAAAATTAAACTCGAACATGGTGATGATCTTGCGCCGGGCGTTATTAAAATTGTCAAAGTGTATTTGGCTGTCAAGCGACGCATTCAACCTGGCGATAAAATGGCAGGGCGTCACGGTAATAAAGGTGTGATTTCAACCATTGTGCCTGTAGAAGATATGCCTTACCTGGATGATGGTACTCCAGTGGATATTGTTTTAAATCCATTAGGTGTGCCTTCGCGTATGAATATCGGACAAGTGTTAGAAACGCATTTGGGCTGGGCCGCGAAAGGTTTAGGCCTTAAAATTGGTCGGCTAGTCGATCAGAAAGTGTCGACCCAACAACTGCGTGATGAGCTGACTCCTATTTATAACGTTAGTTATGGCCAAAAAGTGGATTTAAAGAGTTTAACGGATCAAGAGATCACACAATTAGCGACGAATTTAAAAGGTGGTTTGCCGATGTCAACGCCGGTGTTTGATGGCGCGAGTGAACAAGAAATTAAAAATTTGCTCAAAATGGCAGGCTTGCCAGAGTCCGGACAAACGCTGTTATATGATGGCCGCACGGGCAAACCTTTCGATCGTCCTATCACGGTTGGGTATATGTACATGTTGAAATTAAACCACTTGGTGGACGATAAAATGCATGCACGTTCGACAGGTTCTTATAGTTTGGTGACGCAACAACCATTAGGTGGTAAAGCTCAATTTGGTGGTCAACGTTTTGGTGAAATGGAAGTTTGGGCGCTAGAAGCTTATGGTGCTGCGTATACGTTGCAGGAAATGTTAACGGTTAAATCGGATGATGTTAATGGTCGAACACGTATGTATAAAAATATTGTAGATGGTGATCATCGAATGGATGCAGGTATGCCGGAGTCGTTTAATGTATTAGTTAAGGAAATTCGTTCTTTGTGTATTGATATCAGCCTAGAGGATGAATAAAAAGCGGGAATCGTTGCGAGTTTTTATGCTCTATTTTTTATGCTCTATTAATTTAGGAGAATAACATTGTTCAAAGATCTTGTAAATCAAGTTATGCGTGGTAAAACAGCGTTCCATTTTGATGCCCTACGTATTTCGCTAGCATCTCCTGAGCAAATTCGTTCGTGGTCTTTTGGAGAAGTTAAAAAACCTGAAACGATTAATTATCGAACGTTTAAACCAGAACGCGACGGTTTATTTTGCGCGAAGATTTTTGGCCCGATTAAAGAAGATGAATGTCTTTGCGGTAAATATAAGCGACGCAAGCATCGCGGTGTTGTGTGTGAGAAATGTGGCGTTGAAGTCACATCGGCTAAAGTGCGCCGTGATCGCATGGGGCATATCGAATTAGCTTGCCCTGTTGCTCATATTTGGTATCTCAAATCGCTACCTTCTCGCATTGGTTTAATGTTAGATATGACATTGCGTGATATAGAACGCGTGCTTTATTTTGAAGCGTTCGTGGTAGTTGATCCGGGTATGACTCCGCTTGAAAAAGGACAATTGTTATCCGACGAAGCGTATCTTGATGCCATGGAAGAATATGGTGATGACTTTGATGCGCTAATGGGTGCGCAAGCCATTCGCAAATTACTCAAAGAGCTTAATCTTGCAGAAGAGATTGGCACGTTGCGTGAAGAGTTACCTAAAACAACTTCCGAAACTAAAATTAAAAAAATTACCAAACGCTTGAAAGTGATGACAGCATTTCAAGAATCTGGCAATAAACCAGAATGCATGATTTTAACGGTGTTGCCTGTGTTGCCGCCAGACTTGCGTCCGTTAGTGCCACTCGATGGTGGTCGTTTTGCAACGTCCGATTTAAATGACCTTTATCGGCGTGTGATTAATCGTAACAATCGATTAAAGCGACTGTTAGAGCTAAATGCACCTGATATTATTGTTCGTAATGAAAAACGTATGTTGCAAGAGTCTGTCGATGCGCTATTGGATAATGGTCGCCGTGGTCGAGCTATTGTAGGATCTAATCGTCGTCCTCTTAAATCTTTGGCGGATATGATTAAAGGTAAGCAAGGTCGTTTTCGTCAGAATTTATTAGGTAAACGTGTCGATTATTCAGGTCGTTCGGTGATCGTTGTCGGCCCAGCATTGAAATTACATCAATGTGGTTTGCCAAAGAAAATGGCGCTGGAATTATTCAAACCTTTTATCTTTAGTAAATTACAATATCGTGGCTTAGTGACTACCATTAAAGCCGCTAAAAGAATGGTTGAAAATGAAGTCCCTGAGGTTTGGGATATTCTTGAAGACGTGATTCGCGAACACCCTATTTTGTTAAATCGTGCGCCGACACTTCACCGTTTAGGAATCCAAGCCTTTGAGCCTGTTCTAGTGGAAGGTAAAGCGATTCAATTACATCCGCTGGTTTGTACAGCCTATAATGCTGACTTCGACGGTGACCAGATGGCTGTGCATATACCATTGACTCTGGAAGCTCAATTGGAAGCGCGAACATTGATGATGTCGACAAATAACGTATTACATCCAGCTAATGGTGAACCGATCATTGTGCCTACGCAAGATGTGGTTTTGGGATTGTATTACATGACTCGCGAGCGCATTAATGCCAAAGGCGAGGGCATGTTATTTGCTAACCCATCAGAAGTGTTGCGTGCTTATGAAAATGAAGTGGCAGACTTACAAGCGCGCGTTAAAGTGCGTATTAAAGAGGTTTTGTATAATAAAGAGGGTGAGCAAGAAACGAAGACTCTTTTGGTGGATACTACTGTGGGTCGAGCTTTATTATGGGAGATTGTACCCAAAGGCTTACCGTTTAAATTAATTGATCAGCCGATGACTAAAAAAGTGGTCTCTAAATTATTGAACAAATGTTATCGTTATTTGGGCCTTAAAGAAACGGTTATTTTTGCCGATCATTTGATGTATACCGGATTCCGATATGCGACTTACTCTGGTGTATCAATTGGCATCGATGATTTAATCGTACCCGATAATAAAAATGAGATCATTGCGGCCGCGGAAGATGAAGTGCATGAAATCCAAAAACAATATGCATCGGGTTTAGTGACAGAAGGTGAGCGATACAATAAGGTTGTTGATATTTGGTCGCATACGAATGACCAAGTGGCCAAGGCGATGATGGAAAAACTGGCGACGGAAACAGTAGTCGACGCAAAAGGTGCTTCGATAAAACAGGACTCATTTAATTCAATTTACATGATGTCAGATTCGGGTGCTCGTGGTTCGGCTGCACAAATACGCCAATTATCGGGTATGCGTGGTTTAATGGCCAAGCCAGATGGCACCATTATCGAAACGCCAATTACCGCGAATTTCCGTGAAGGACTAAACGTTCTCCAATACTTTATTTCAACTCACGGCGCTCGTAAAGGTCTTGCTGATACAGCTTTAAAAACGGCAAACTCAGGTTACCTGACTCGCCGATTAGTCGATGTTGCGCAAGATTTGGTAGTGACTGAAAACGACTGCGGCACAATGAATGGCCTAGAAATGAAGCCGCATATTGAAGGTGGCGATGTTGTTGAACCCCTGCATGAGCGCGTGTTGGGCCGTGTTACTGCAAAACCTGCTGTTGATTTAAAAACTAAGAAAGAGCTCTTTCCAGCGGATGCTTTTTTAGATGAAGATGCAGTGGCTGTATTAGAAGAGCACAGTATCGATCGAGTGATTGTTCGTTCGGCAATCACTTGTGAGACTCAGCACGGCGTTTGTTCATTATGTTATGGACGTGATTTAGCCCGTGGCCACATGATTAATATTGGTGAGGCTGTGGGTGTGGTTGCTGCGCAATCCATTGGTGAGCCGGGTACGCAGTTAACGATGCGGACTTTCCACATCGGTGGTGCAGCATCAAGAGCGACCGCAGCTAATAATATTCAAGTGAAATCAGAAGGCCGAATTAAATTACATAATATTAAGACCGTTCAACATGCATCAGGTCATTTTGTCGCCATCTCTCGCTCGGGTGAGTTATTGGTTTATGATCCAGAAGGTGGAGAGCGTGAACAATACAAAGTGCCTTATGGTGCTGTGTTGAGTGTTGAAGATGCCGATATGGTCAAGGCAGGGCAAATTGTAGCGCAATGGGATCCACACACTCATCCCATCATTACCGAGGTTGCAGGTCAGCTTTCATTTATCGATATGATCGAAGGGGCTACGATAACTCGTCAAACCGATGAATTGACGGGTTTAACCAGTATCGTGATCACATCGGCTAAGCAACGTAGTGTTGGTGGTAAAGAATTAAGACCTATGGTTAAATTAGTGGACAAAAAAGGCAACGATATTGCACTACCAGGCAGCACTGCTCCAGTTCACTACTTCCTACCTGAGGGCACCTTGCTGAATAAAGAAGATGGAGCGACTGTAGGTATTGGTGATGTCGTTGCTCGTATTCCTCAAGAAACGTCAAAAACTCGCGATATCACCGGTGGTTTGCCACGAGTTGCCGATTTGTTCGAAGCGCGTAAACCAAAAGAAGCTGCTATTTTGGCGGAAATCTCAGGGCTTGTGAGTTTTGGTAAAGACACAAAAGACAAGAGCCGTTTAGTGATTACAGCACCTGATGGCACGATTCATGAAGAGCTTATTCCAAAATGGCGTCATGTGAACGTTTTTGAAGGCGAGACGATCGAAAAAGGTGAGGTCATCGTTGATGGTCCAAGAGAGTCTCATGATATCTTGCGCTTACTGGGCGTGAGTGCATTGGCCAATTATATCGTCAACGAGGTGCAAGAAGTGTATCGTTTGCAAGGCGTTAAAATTAACGATAAACACATTGAGGTCATTATTCGGCAAATGCTGCGCAAAGTGTTAGTCACTGATCCAGGCGATAGTAATTTCTTAAAAGGTGAGCAAATTGAGAAGTATCAATTACTCAATGAGAACGAGCGAATTGCTAAAGAGAAAGGAGTCAAAGTGAGCGCTGATCCCGTATTGCTGGGTATTACCAAAGCATCCTTGGCTACGGAGTCATTTTTATCAGCCGCCTCATTCCAAGAAACCACCCGAGTGCTAACAGGAGCATCGGTTGCCGGTAAACGGGATGAGCTGCGTGGCTTGAAAGAAAACATTATTGTTGGGCGCATCATTCCTGCGGGAACGGGTTTTGCCTACCATGCGCAAAAGCGTAAAGCGGCGGCAGTGAGAGAAGTCCCTGAAGAATTGATAGAAGAGGAAAAAGAGGCGGCGGCTACTCGAGCAGAACAGGCGCTCAGCGAAGCACTTAAATCCTCGCCTGAGGAAGGAAAATCCACTGAGGAATAAAAAATGATGTGTTATTCCTTGGAATTTCACTGTTTTTAGGGAATCTGCTTGACAGATGTCATGCTGAGTTTTAGAATCCCCGATCCATTCTGTTGAATGGAAGGTTTTTTTGCATCAACGTATTCTGTAGGAAATCCATCCGAGCAGGGCCCATTGCGTGCAATGATTTAGGCATTAAGATGTCTGGTCGGTGATTGGCTCACCGTTACGATTATTGGGAGAATGAATCAATAATGGCAAGAATTAATCAGTTGGTGAGAAAGCCGCGTAAAATGCCAAAGCAAAAGAGCAAGGTGCCGGCACTCGAAGGTTGCCCGCAAAAACGAGGCGTTTGTACGCGCGTTTATACCACAACGCCTAAAAAGCCGAACTCGGCTTTACGTAAAGTGGCACGTGTGCGTTTGACCAATGGTAGTGAAGTGTCCACCTATATTGGTGGTGAAGGTCACAATTTACAAGAACACTCTGTCGTGTTGATACGCGGTGGTCGTGTGAAAGACTTGCCGGGAGTTCGCTATCATGTTGTGCGTGGTAGCTTAGATACCGCAGGTGTTTCGGGGCGCCGACAAGGGCGTTCTAAGTATGGCGGAAAAAAACCTAAAGAATAAGGCGGAGAAAAATAATGTCGAGGAGAAAAGCCGCACCAAAACGTACTATTTTGCCTGACCCGCTATTGCATAGTGAGTTATTGGCGAAGTTTATTAATGTAATCATGCGTGGCGGTAAGAAATCGGTAGCAGAACGAATTGTTTATGGCGCACTGGATCATGTTGTCACGCAGTTGCAAAAGTCAGCTAAAGCTGCCCCAAAAAAGAAAGAAGAAGATGAAAGTGGTGGAGAAGGTGGCGGCAGCACTGCGTTCAAGCAGATTAGCGGTGATATTCGCAGCAGCGAGTCAGCACAAGCCGGAGCATTAGATGCTTTTAAGCAGGCGTTAGAAAATATAACGCCGACGGTGGAAGTCAAATCACGCCGCGTGGGTGGTTCGACTTATCAGGTGCCAGTAGAAATACGTGTATCGCGACGGATGGCCTTAGCGATGCGTTGGTTATCCGACTTTGCGAATAAGCGCAGTGAGAAGACAATGGTGTTACGGCTGGCTAATGAAATTTTAGATGCCATTGCAGGACGTGGTGGAGCAGTGAAAAAACGTGAGGATGTGCATCGAATGGCGAAAGCCAATCAGGCATTTGCGCATTATCGATGGTAAAGAGAAACAAGAAAGACAATGACCACAGAAGCAACAGAATTATCAAAAATCCGTGACATTGGTATTATGGCGCATATTGACGCCGGTAAAACCACAACCACAGAGCGCATCCTATTTTATACCGGTGTATCACACAAAATGGGTGAGGTGCATGAGGGTAGTGCTGTCATGGATTGGATGGAACAAGAGCAAGAGCGTGGTATTACGATTACTTCTGCAGCCACCACGTGTTATTGGAGTGGTATGGGTCAGCAGTTTGATGAACATCGCGTTAATATCATTGACACCCCTGGGCACGTGGACTTTACCATTGAAGTTGAGCGTTCGCTTAAAGTATTGGATGGGGCGGTTGCCGTATTTTGTGCGGTTGGTGGTGTTGAGCCTCAGACTGAAACGGTATGGCGCCAAGCGAATAAATACGATGTTCCACGGCTTGGGTTTGTCAACAAGATGGATCGTGCGGGAGCCAATTTCTTACGAGTTGCGGATCAAGTCAAAGATCGTTTAGCTGCAAACCCTGTCCCTATTCAACTGCCTATTGGCTCTGAAGAAGATTTTGTAGGTGTTGTTGATTTGGTGAGAATGAGAGCGATTTATTGGAATGAAGAAGATCGTGGAATGAGTTTTGAGCTCAAAGAGATTCCCGAAAATATGTTGGCAGACTGCGAGGCATTCCGTGAAAAAATGGTAGAAGCTGCAGCAGAAGCTAGTGATGAACTCATGGAAAAATATTTAGATACGGGTGAGCTATCCAATGAAGAGATTATCAGTGGGTTGCGCAAACGCACGATTGCTAATGAAATCGTACCGATGCTTTGTGGCAGCGCCTTTAAAAATAAAGGGGTCCAAGCATTACTTGATGCGGTCATTGAGTATTTACCATCTCCGCTGGATATTCCAGCCATCAAGGGTGAAGACGATGACGGTAAAGAAGCCACTCGGGCTCCCTCATTTACTGAGCCATTTTCTGCATTGGCCTTTAAAATCATGACCGACCCTTTTGTCGGCACATTGACTTTCCTACGGGTTTATTCAGGCATTTTAAAGTCGGGTGATTCCGTCTATAACCCAGTCAAAAGAAAGAAAGAACGAATTGGGCGCCTTTTACAAATGCATTCTAATACTCGTAAAGAAGTTAAAGAAGCACGTGCGGGTGATATTATAGCAGCAGTAGGTTTAAAGCAGGTGAGCACTGGAGATACGCTTTGTGATTTAAATCATATTGTCACATTAGAACGTATGGAATTTCCAGAGCCAGTAATTTCGGTGGCGGTTGAGCCTAAGACTAAAGCAGACCAAGAGAAAATGGGTATTGCGTTAGGTAAATTGGCACAAGAAGATCCATCATTTCGTGTGCATACGGACGAAGAATCCGGGCAAACCATTATTGAAGGTATGGGTGAGTTGCATCTAGAGATTATTGTCGATCGCATGCTGCGTGAATTCAGTGTAGACGCCAATGTTGGCAGACCTCGAGTTGCTTACCGAGAGACCATTCGCAAGCGTATAGAACAAGAAGGAAAATATATTCGACAAACCGGTGGTCGTGGTCAATACGGTCATGTGTGGTTACGCATCGAGCCTCAAGAGTTAGGTTCTGGATTTGAATTTGTGAATGAAATTGTCGGGGGTGTGATTCCCAGAGAATATATTCCAGCCGTCGAAAAAGGTGTGCGTGAGCAGATGGAAAACGGCGTTATTGGTGGTTACCCCATGGTTGATGTAAAAGTCACACTTTATGATGGTTCATATCACGATGTCGATTCAAGTGAGATGGCCTTTAAAATAGCAGGTTCGATGTGTTTTAAAGAAGGGGCTGCCAAGGGAGATCCTGTACTATTAGAGCCTGTGATGAAAGTCGAAGTGGTGACCCCAGAAGGCTATATGGGTGATGTTGTGGGTGATCTCAATCGTCGTCGAGGAATCATTCAAGGTATGGATGAAAATCCAGCAGGTAAAATCGTTAACGTAGAAGTGCCGTTGGCAGAAATGTTTGGCTATGCCACGGATTTGCGTTCGCTGAGTCAAGGGCGAGCAACTTATACGATGGAATTTCTAAAATACAAAGAGGCGCCTGCAAATATCGCAGAAGCGGTCATTAAAAAACAATAGGGGTATTGGCTAATGGCAAAAGAGAAATTCGAACGGACGAAAGAGCATTTAAATGTAGGGACGATTGGCCACGTAGACCACGGTAAGACGACGCTAACGGCGGCGATCACGAAGGTAGCGGCGAAGCATTTTGGA
>SDBV01006813.1_pt1 | contig 15736 bp, 12 predicted proteins | sample 2277081 | NCBI WGS metagenome assembly SDBV01 (sample SAMN10402039, study PRJNA504765) | marine sediment metagenome | isolation source: marine sediment core GS10_PC15, 223 cmbsf | place: Arctic Ocean: Southern Knipovich Ridge | collected 2010
CGTGTAAACATGCTTGAGGATGGCATCACTCGCCATCCTGAACCAGCCGGTTACCGTGAAGTCTCCTTCCATCGCTGTGCCCATACAGTCCGTAGGAAGGGCGACAAAATCATCCGTCCCATCAAACTCCAGCGCCCGCCCCAGCCGCCACGATGCGCCAGCAACAGAATGAGCGCTAGTGTTCGGATTGCCGGTCGCATCGCTGAATGTCCCATCGTTCTGTAGACGATGGTCCAAAACAGTAACAGTATCCTCATTATCGTTCATGCGCCACCACGCTATGAGCGAATCGCAGAGAGGGATTGTCCCTAGCTCAAGAACAAGTACGTCCATGTTCAGAGTATGCCCTGGCGTTCCGCTACTTGTATGAATAATCCGAATACGAACCTCACCGCCACTTACATATTGACCGCCGACAATAGCGAATTGAAGATCGTAGTCGCTCGGCTCTGAAGGAAAATCATCACCGTCTCCGATATTGACATATGTAGAAGAGTTGAAGTTCCATGCCTGAGCGGCTACCGTGTGTGCCGGATTCCCCAGATAAAAACCATTGAAATCGACAACAAGGCTTTTCCCTTCTGGCGCGTTATTGTATCTCATGTCCGCACACCAGCCTGGAACCCCCGGTACTTCTGTTATTATCGCTCTAAATCCATCATCATAATATAGGTCCTCGAATGTTCCGCTAGTGGCCACTCCGTCAGTAGCCGTATATGAAGTGGGGAACTGCCAACGAAACACTTCGATATTGAGCGTGGCGTCATCCGTGGTAGCTGAATCATCCGCCACCCTAACGGTCCATGTATTAGCGCCAATATCGACATCCTGCGGCGTCCCTGTCAGATATCCATTGGTCGCCAAGTTCAGCCACGTCGGACCCGCAACCTTTGTGAAGGTCAACGTATCGCCAACGTCAACCTCTGTAGCGTCCTCCCTAAGCGTCTGCCCAATATACGCTTCGCGAGACTCTGCAAGCGGCTTGCTCAGCGGGTCTTCATTCCACGTCGGCGGATCATTCACGTTTGTCACAGTGATGTTGAGTATCGCCGTGTCGAAAGCCCCCTCATCATCTTGGACTTTGACCGTCCACTGATTAGCTCCAACATCATCATTGTCTGGCGTCCCCGTCAGCGTCCCAACTCCAGCGATGTTTAGCCACGTTGGCCCGATCACTTTTGAATATGTCAACGTGTCTCCGACGTCGCTATCGGTTGCGCTACCGGCCAATGTCTGACCTGTATAGGCCACATCTTCCGTGGCGTCTGCTCTGAACATTGGGTCAACCGTAAATACAGGAGAGGCGTTTGGAGTTGGCGTTGGAGTTGGAGTTGGCGTGGGAGGACTTAACCCGTGCGACTGCCCGGCTCCGACCACCACCACCAGAACGACAACGGCTATTGCGAGTCTAGCCATGAGACCATCCTATTGCGCGTCAGGCGTCCATCGAAGCTAGCGTCGTCTCGCACTAACTTCGCAACACGTTTCGCCTCTGGTATGTCACCAAGATTGCGCCAACATCGCCACTCAAAATAAAGCGACGCAATGTCATATTGCACAGGATCGCCGTCCATGTCGATCAGAGGGGAGCGTCCGGCGTGGACCATGTCTTTAGTTTCGATGATACACTTAGCCCACTGCCCATGTCTCCACGCCCTCCAAACGTCATACCAATCACAGGCGGCTGGGATTTTCGGGTATAGACCCGCTCGGAGCCTATCTCCATTCACCCAGTCCTCGGATGTGACACAATCACTCAATGCCCGACTAGCACGGGCGGGCATTGACAACGCCATCGCAACCGTTATCTCGCGTATCTTTAGGCGAACAGCCAACGAGACGGTGGTCCCAAACCGGCCACGCCGTTTTAGACTGGTCATTATCCTTTGCAGAGACCGGAAGCCATCTTGTGATACGACATCCTCTCCGGCATCGATATATCGAATGGCGTCTACCAGCATCCCTCGGCGCTTTGACACCCTCTTCATCTTCGACTTGGCCACATACGACTTCGAGCAAAAAGGGAGTTGTAAAATAGCGCGCGCTGCGGAGAATCGCCCTTGAGTCATGCACGCCCACCCCTGATTGACCATCATGGCCTGCATTCTCCGTCGCGTTTTGGCTCGGACATCCACCAGCGGGTGTTCCTGAAGCATCCGAACTGCTCTACGAGCGCCGCCGCTATCGATGAGCGTCCTGGTTTGAATTACCACCTGGATTCGGGCAACATTTAGTCCATTCTTCCTCCTTGCCCGCATCTTTGGCGTAATGGTAGCCGTACTGACAGAATCAAGTAGAATTGCCGCTTCCAGGTATTTCCCATTGCCTATCATCACGTCCGCGCTGTCCATGATCTGAGCCGCGCTCGCCCCATTATTGTCCATCGGCAACTCTGATCCACCGCCCGGTCCGCCATACGATGTCTCAACGTCATCACACATGGCGTTAGAGGCGACAAGGCATAGAACGGCAATAGTCACTACTCGAATAATATGCTTCATCAATCCACTCCCTTGACAAATGTTACCACAACATGACGGAACTCGATAGTCCCCGTCGCATCGTCCGCAATTACACGCCGCAGTCCAACTCGCAACTCGGCAGACGCTTCCCAACCGATTGGCTCGACGGTGAAGACAGGGCTGATCGAGAGACGGCCCGCAGTCGCTACAGGCGTCGTGACCAAATCAGCAGACCAAGTCATTGTCTGCAACAGCACACTATCGCTCGTCACTCCACTCGTTCCCAATTGCCAAGCAACTGCCCCGTCACTCCCAGTATCATCGACATAGAAAATCTGAACGCTCAACGCGCCTGTCGTGAATCTCGCTTCAATGTCAGACGCATTCGGGAACGACCAGAACCCCGCGCCTGTAGTGACGTTGTCGAACTCAATGGTAAAGGACGGGAAGCCTGTCGAGTCAAGTGACTGGTCGCGCGTCGCCGTCGTGACGATAGACCCGACGGCCGTAAACATCAACGTCTGCTCGCTATCGCCAGGCGGTGGCCACCACTGTCCTTCTGTATTGACATATGCTTTGAGGGTGCTGTTCTCGTCATGGATCGTCAGGTAGTTTCCGCTTCCGCCCGTAACCCGCCGCCACTTGGTTGCGGCAAGCGCGCCAGAATCCTCGAAAGTGACATCGGTTGTAAACCGTTCCCCGAGTTTCCCGAGTTCTGCAATTGTGATGTTCCCCTTGCCGCCGATTGCCTCGGCGTTGACGTTCGTCGCATTGATCGTCACGGCAGCGGTATTTTCATGAAACAGTTGCGTCTCGGCTCCGCCCGAGAGGTGAACCGTCTGCATAAGTATCGTCGAACCAGCCGCATTCATTCTGAACGCGCCGACGGTGTTAGAATTCCCAAACATGGAACACGACACGACGCGCCATAGTCCTACAGCGCTGTTACCTACAACGATAGGATTCGCAGACGATCCGCCGCCGGTGCTGAACGTGCTATCTCGCAGGTCGCCAGCGCCTTCCATGTAGAGCACGCTATGTATCGCCGTCACAAAAGAACGGCGGATTACAATTGTGGCATTGCCTGTCTCAGACACAGCTCCCCAACCTCCAGATACAAGTGTGCATCCCAAGATCGAAACGAGGCCGCCGTTTGACAATTCCAGGGCCGGACTCTGTAGATCAGAACTGTTGGAATTTTGGATGAAACAACCGGTGATAAAACGGACGCCGCCAGCACTGCTCACAACAGGACCACCCGCAACACTTGCGATTATCTGAGTGGCAAACGAATCGACTGTAAGCCCGAGAAGACTTATGTCAGAAGCCAGAGCGAGTGTTTGACTGTATATACCTGGCCATGCCAAAACGATGCTTCCCGCTCCCGCACTCTCTGCCGCGTCCGCCGCTGCCTGAAGTGTTGCGTAAGGCCCTGTGCCGTCGGCGTAGACGTTGAACACCCCAGGCGAAAGACGGAAGTGTGTGTCCTGGTCCGCAACGTGAGTCCCGACCGTGACGTTCCCCTCGGGATCGCCAGTGATTGCCATCGCGTTATTGAACGTCGCGTCGTGTGTGCTCGAATGCCTAGCCGTGTTTTTGTATTGTGAATGGTCATCATCGGCCAGACCAGTTAATTGGCCATGGTCTCCGCCGGCTACACCGCCGCCAACGAGATTCGCCAACGAAATTGGCGGCGTCGTTTCCTCATCGGCAAACGTCATTACCGCATTGCCGCCGCTCGTCACACGGTCGATAATTACGATGGCCGGGTCTTCGTAACTTCCCCCCGACCCAAACTCCACATGCCCGGCTTTAAGCGCATGGGCATACCCCGGAATGAGGGCAACGAGCGCCAGCGCGCCCAGTAGAATTAGACGTTGTTGCGAAATCATCATAAACCCTTTCTAAGCCCTTAGGCCGTTTGCGCGCCCCTTTTAACCGCCATCGGGGCAGATCGGTGCTCTATCACCTCTCCCGCCAGACTCAGTATCTTGGCTGCCGGATCGTATTTCGCCACTGCCGAGCTGCCAAGCGTGAACCATACCACGCCGTCACTCCCGCCCGCATTCTCTTGCGAGATGCAAACGTAGTCACTCGCCGATGGCGACTCGCCGCTTAGGTCCACGTTCTCCGCCGTTTCACCATCCCATACCAGAACTGTTCTGATCGCCCCGGCGTTCGTGAGCTCGTGGTACAGGAAGGCGTCGGACATGCCGCCGCCACCTTCACGGTATGAAACGCCGATAGCCTCGGCCCCGCCGCCAGACGCATAGAAAAATGGGTCGCTTCCGGGGTTGGCCCCCAGCGCGTCAGCCGCCTCTTGGAGTTCGGATACTTTCAAGTCGCCGTCAGCCGTAAGACTCGCCACGCGCCGCCCACCGACATACCAGACTATCGCCTGATTGCCCGGCGTGACGCCAACATAGTTTCTGTTGTCCTCCGACCAGCATTGCGCCGTCCAGTCCCGCAACCGGATCGTCAGTGTTATCGCGTCAAGGCCAGTGATAGACATCGCGTGGACAATGCCGATGGGGTCGTGTAGGCCATAGCGCGGCAAATCGATGATAACCGGATCGCCACGGTCGAGATGGCAGAGCTCGAGGCTACAGCGGAACGGCCGGAATAGCCATTTGCGCGAAAGCCGCGATAGCCAATAGCTCGCGGAGTCAAACGCGCCAAAATCGTTGCCGAGCCAAAGCGCCGCGAAATCCGCAGATCGCAACCCCCAGGCCATTGCCTGCGAGACGGCGTCCTGGACCGTGACATGGTTATCGAAAATCTGCCCGAGCGATTCTTCATTGCGGTTATACGCGAGCGAAATATCATTGAAAACATTGGCCGTTGAATCATACCGGCCTTTCCCGACAGAGATGACATTGTCCTCGTCGAGGACCGTAACGTCGCCGATTGGGTTAAGGTCCGAGACGATGTACTTGTACTCTTCACCCTCTCTGACGAGAAATGAGCGAGTATCCTCGCATAGTTCCTCGATGAGCTGCTTCGGTGGAGTGCGTTGTGAGATTCGGCGGCGTACCTGATATGGCGCGATTGTCGGATAGCCTGCCTCAACGCCGTCGGCATAGCGGCCCCATGCGGTGTCGAATGTACTTGTGTCCAGGTCGCTATCAGTAAGCCTCATCATGTCGAACGCGGGGACGTTTGCCCCGTTCGTCAGAATGATTCGCCGCATGATGTTTGACGGATTGGTCAATACAACGTCGCCATCCGTCTCATAGACGCCAGAGACATCGGCCAGCATCCTATCAAATCCCGCGACAAGCGTTTGCTCTTTGACCTCGACCTCGATGTAGGCTTGCGTTACAAGAACGCGCTGATCGTTGTCCGGGTCTTCTGGTATTGTGCCGGGCGCCGACACCTCGACATCAATCGTCCCATCGAACTTATCCCAGCGGTCGTCTGCGGTTAGGGTATCGGTAAAGCGGAGCGTTTGGGTTACAAGACTAGAAGACGACAATGCCCGCAAAAGCAATGTAGCGCTGGAAACGCCACCGTGCATTGTGGCGCTACGGCCCGCGCCAACAAGGTCATACATCCCATAATAGGCGACGCAAGAAACCTCGGCAATATGAACTGTAGAGTTCGCTGGGAACCCGATGGACAAATAAGAGTTAGAGCTATTTAACGTATCCCATGTATAGCCGTCATCGTCAAGATTTAGCGCATTGAGATCAATGACGCCATGCGATCCCGTGCTCTGGTAAGCAACTGTAACGCCACCCAAGCCTATTCTATATGATAGCGCCCCGCTAGTTATGCTATCGACAATAACGCGGAACGTCATTCCCATCAGCGGCCCAGGCTGTTCGCCCGCAAAGACCGATTGAAAATAAAAACTAGCCATCCCTGTATAAGATACAGGCCACCAAGTGCCGACAGGCCCGTCGTACACAGGGGAATAAGTTCCGGAGTCCCATGATCCCAGCGTTTCTTCTGAGCCATCCAGAAAATTGTCCGTATCATTAAAAAAGCCATAAGCCTTTGTCCGATACCGTGTCGCCGCGCTTGGATATGAATTAAATTCCGGGTTGATTAATGTAAGCCTAACCTGTTGCGCCGGATCGATCGGGATACCCGCTTCGTTAAGATATACAAACAGTCCGGTTGTGTCGTCTATTCCGATATTGTCAATATGGGTATGGGTAGAGTTTTGCTCAGGCCCCTCGATCTCAATGGCCTTGGCAGGCGCAAGCGCAATTGACTTCAACTCCGTAGCCCCGGCGAATACTTTGATCCTAGCCGCCGTTGTCTCTGACATTGTCAGATATGTAACAAATACGCGGGCCTGTTTCAACGAGCCTAGCCGCCCGTCCGTTAGGTCGGTCGCAAGCCTGAGCCGCAGCTTGTTGTCATCGCCAGCCAAGATCGCGCCGTCGCGCGGGTTCGATACGTCAATCACTTGATCTACAGGAGAAACCAAAGGATCGTCACCGTCCGGGTCCGTCGCCAGTCCAGCACTTGAACCGTTGTCTTCCCAATCAAACGGCTCGCCCGCCGGCGGCTCGTCGTCTTCAGACCCTTCCTGAACCAACGGAATCCGCGTTGTGAACGGTGAGACCTCGACGTATCGCGGGACCGATCCGAACCGCACAAGCTGAACTTCGCGCCCGTCAATGGTGGGCGTATGGAGTGAGTAGTCCGTCGTAACCTCAAACGTCGTTCCGGGGAGCCTAACGTTGGTCACGGCCCCGCAGGGATGGTCAGCCACCAGAAAGTCATATTGATCCTGAAGCTCGACCACAAGCGAGTGGTCGGGATGGTCCGCCGCTATGGTACTGTTTAGGGCGCGTTGGACCGGGCTGCTCGGCAACACACCTAGTGTCTTGGCGTCGTCGTCTTTCACAGAATAATAGAACTGTTCCTCACCGATCACCACCGTTCCAAAATCCGGGAACTTTTCGACACTCTGAAGCGAAAGGGTAAAGCCTGTCTCATTCGCAAGGATCGATCCTTCGAGCGGGCTCGACGCCCCCTTGTCAACCGGGATAAGCGGGCAGCCTGGAACCATCCCGATAATCAATGGCATCATCGAACCGAGCACGGTGTCTTCGGCATTCGGGAAATCGCCAATCCGAATCACCCGCCCCCACGGCTGCTCGCCCCTACCGAGCAGCGCGTCAACGCAAACCAGATTGTAACGCGCACCGACCGGTTCGAGCGTGTCAATCAAGAACGACCCGAGCCAGATAATATCATCCTCGTTTTCGCCAGCCGCCGGGTCGAAAAGTATCCCGACGGTCACAGGCCGCCCCGCAAGTTCCACTTCGTTCTGAAGCGCCTCGATGGTCCCCAAGCCCGTTGTCAGGGAGCGCGTATTGTCGAACACAAGGGTCGTGTTGTCGGCGGCGCCAAGCACATTTCGACCACGGCCAAGCGAGCGAGAAAGTGTTCCAGGGCTTAATAGGATGGCGGAATGCACATTGCCGCTAAGCGTTATTTCACGGGTCGAATACCGGTAGGTCGTACCGTCAACATCGATCCAGGCGATCCACGTTATGCCTTTATTCGTAATAAGACGCCGCGTGTTTTGGTTGCCGCTTAGGGTCTTCATATCGGATAGCCATTGGCGTGTCGTTCCAGCGTGAAGTTAACCGTGCAAAGTCCGCGAAGCTGCGTTTGCGCGAAGCCCGGTAAGTCACCGGTAATCCCAACGGTCCACACAAAGCGCGACTCGTCACGATAGTCCAGGCACGTAAGCGCGAATTCCGATAAGCCCTCATTCGCGCCATCCGCGTGTTCCCAGAAAGTGATGAGGCTGTCGAAGTCTGGCGTCTCGAGCTTAGGGTAGCTGATTCGGAACCGAGATACGGTATCGGCAATCTTTGTGACGACGGTCTCGCCGTTGAGCAGCCTGTTATAGCTCATGCCGGGGTCGCGCGTAATAGCCGGGTTGCCGGTCATCGGAGAAAGCCGCGCGTGCTGCTTCGGCTCCCAGACTTTCATCCCGGCGGATTTATTGGCAAGAAGCGGAAGGTTTGTTGTAATGGTATTGCCGTCTTTCGCCTTGACGATACCGAGGTATTCCGACTCCGAGTCGTCATCCTCTGAGCAGAACACAAGGTCGTTGACGACAAAGCCCGCCGCGGTAACAAGCGTGAAACTAGTTGCCCCGGCGCTCGCTCCGGCTGCAACCGTCGTGTTGCTCTTCCGGCCGTTCGCCAGGACGACTGCATGATTTTCGGGTCCAAGCATTTCTTTTCATCCGTTAGAATGCCGCCGCTTGCGACGGCGTTAGTTGAATTTCTCCGGTACGCTGCGCCATACGGATGACCTCAAGCATCTCTTCGCGGCTTGGGCCGATGAAGTTGAAAGTGTTCGTTGGGCCAGCTGAAGCAACACTACCATTCGCCGCCGGATTCTGGTCTCGCGGAATCACGGCCTCGCCCTGGTGTAGGATGTAACGGCCTGTCGCGGGCACATAATTGGTACCTGTGGCGTAGCTCTGACCGCCGCCATATGGTCCCGTCGGCGCCAGCGCGGCTGCCATAGCTGCCCGGACCAGTGCCGTGATTAGATTGTTCACTATATCCAAGACGCTCTGAATAACGGTCTTGACGGCATTCCAGGCCGCCTTAAGCCCGTTGAGGACAGTCCTATACTCCCAACCATCCATCACAGTTATAAGCGACTGGATGGCTGTGTCTACCGCCTCGACAGCCTCTTGCACCTTCTCCCAGGACTCTGTTAACCACACAAAGGTCGGAGTAAGCGAATCTTTAATATTGTTGGATATTTTCTCCCATGTGCCTGGGCCGAATACAATATCAACGCGCCGTCCGATTTCATCGAGGGCCTTAACCGCTGCTTTCTTTAGTATGTCCCACACGCCGAGAAAGTCTCCTTGGAGCACAGCCAATAAAGTTGAAACTGCCGTACCGATTGCCTTGAACGCCAGTTTTAGAACATCTCGCATAGACGTGATGGCCGTTTCGATAATCGCTGGCCTCTCCTCAAACCATATCCTCAACTCATTGAGCCAGAATATCACCGTAATCACGGCGATTTGCGTATAGGTCCCCAGCTCGTCCATCAAGGATATAAGGCGCGGGAGAATCGCCTCCATCTTTGTCTTGAGGGTCTCCCAAACCTCGACCATCGAGTCTTTGAGCGTGGGCCAATATTCCGTGAACTTCTCTTTGACCCAGGTCCCAAACTCTTTCATCTTGTCCCACGTAGATTTCATACCCTCCCATATGACCTTGGCTATGGCGTCCCAATTTTTCTTGACTTTGTCCTTGTGCTTGTGCCATAATCCAATCAAGTCGCTTCGCAGCTGGTAGAACTTCTCAAGGAGCGCAGACCGAATCTCATAGAACTTATCCCGAATGCCGTTCCAGTTCTCCGCCCACGCTTTGCGGAAGACGGCGATGGCGCCGACAACGAGAGCAATCCCGGCGACGATTGCGACCCATGCTGGCAAAGATATGCTGACTAGAGCACTCCCAACAGTAACCAGTAGAGGCCATAAGACCTTAAGAGCGCTCGTGAACACCCAAATGGCCGTAGCCAGCCCAGCCATCCCAAGAAGCGCAAGACCGACGGCTCCCGTCATCATCGTCATAGCCTGAACAATCTTCGGGTTTTCCTCGACCCATGTCGCGATTGCGCGCGTAACCGCTCCCATTACCTCGGCTGTCTTTGTGAGCATCGGAAGCAGAGACTCCCCAATCGGAATAACGACAGCCTCGATGGCGCTCTTGAGTAACTTTATCCGCCCATGTAGCGTGTTGAGCTGCTCTTCGGCCATGCGCTCCGCCGCGCCGCCCGACTCTTCGAGCGCCGCCGTAAGCGCTTGGACCCTGTCGAGCGTCTCAGTCCCCGCCTTTCCGAACTCACTGAGAGCCAGGGCTGCCGGTCCGGCCCGTTGGCCGAATACCTGCATAGCTTGACCCGTCGAAAGCCCGGCTACCTTCAGGGCCTTAAGCGCGTCAATTAGCCCGCGCTGACTGAATATCTTCGTAATGCCCGCAGCCGTTAGGCCGACCGTTTCTAGTATCTCGGCTGTTTTTTCGGATGGGGATAATAGCTCGGCCATCATGCGGCGAAGCGCCGTGCCGGCCAGCGACGCCTTGATCCCGCGTTCAGCCAGAATACCAAGCGCCGCCGTAACAGACTCCAAGCTCTGACCGGCCTGGCCGGCAACGGGCGCCACGAACTTCATAGCGTCGCCAAGCGCGGCGGCGTCGAGCGCTGATTTCGCCGTCGCAAGGGCCAGAACATCAACCACCCGGCCTACATCGGTTATGGCAATGCCGAAGGCGTTGGCCGTCTCTGTCGCCAGGTCGGTAGCGAACGCCAGGTCGCTCATCGTCGAGGCGGCAAGGTCGAGGAACGGGCGCATTTCCTCCGCGCTTAACGCAACTACATCCAGGCCCTTGCGCGCAAGGATACCAAGCGCCTCAGCCGCTTCGCTTGCCGTAAAGACGGTCGTCCGGCCAAGCTCTTTGGCCAGTTCGCCAAGGGCGGCTTTCGTCTCTTGAAGCGCCTCGCCCGTCTCGCCGGTTACGACCGCCGCATTCGTGATGGCCTGCTCGAAATCGGCGGCAGCCTTCGTTGCAAAACCGAGCGCTGCCGTTATGGCGGCGCCCGCGATACCAAGCCCTACAGCGGCGCGGCGCGCAATGTTCGCAACATTCGCAAGGCCGGTCTCAAGGCCCTTCGTATTGCTTTTGATCCAAAATATGCCGTCGCCAAGGTTGATGGCCATTTGTTTATTCTGCCTTGGTTAAGCGCTCTTTGCGCCGAGCTCCGTTAGAGCTTGCGCAAGCGGAACGGTATTCGAGCCGCCAGCAGAGGCCGACGCGCTTGCAGCATTCTCTCTCGCCACCCGCTCGTTGCGCTTTTGGAACATCAGGTCGAACAACTGGCGCGACCAATGCTCGACAATGTAGTCCGGCGTGACATGCCACTCGAACATGGCTAGCTCGTAGACTGCGCCTTCGCTAAGGCAATCTGCCTTTCTATCATTGGCGCCGCCGCTGTCCAGATCGCTTTCGCCGCCTTGAGGACAAAAGGGAAGCCGAGCTCGAGTGCCTTTAGCCCAGCGTCCATAATTTCCTCATCGCTTGCTAGCTGCCTCTCGGAGTTTATGCCCTCAGCGTTTGCCGCATAGGCATGCTCCCGCAGCTCTGGAGCATATGCCCATAGCAAGCGCTCGATAGTCTCGAAGCCTTCGCCAAGCAACCGCGGTAGAAGTGCGGCCGCAAACTCAAGCATGTCTTTTGCGCCTTCGCCGCTCTTCGCGTCCCGCTGCAGTTCGGCCTTTTTGGTAAAAGCCGCGAAGGCATCCGTGAACTTTCTGTCTTGCAAATAGCCGCTTATGATTGCCCCGACTTCATACCCAAACGTCCCTGTCTCACGGATCGTCTTGATCCGCATAGCGACTCGTTTGCCGCCGAGCGTGACGAATGTTTTGCCAGAAACAGTTTCGGCTTCCGACAAGCCGCCCGGCGCTGGCGCCGCCGGTGGCTTTTTGTAGTCGCTCGCCTTTGTGATTGTCCCCTTTGCCCTACTACGCCGTCTCTCTGCGCTCATGGTGTCGCCTCCATCGTTATGTATGCAAAGGCCCGCGATGATGTTTGCGCAAGCATCGCGGGCCGGTTTGCCTATCCCGTCTTTCAGCCCCAACCCGCAGACTACGCCCCGGCCTATACCGTCCCGTCAAATTGACGAATGGCGATTAACGATACAGTGGCATGGTCATACTTGAGGTCAACAAAGCTGTTTAGGGCCGCAGCGCTACCGCCTAGCGTAAAGTTCGCAGACGTTCCCATTAGATCGAGCACATCGTTGTCGTCTGTAACGGTAATGGCATAAGACGCCGACGCGCCATAGAAGCGGAAAATCGTGTTGTCATCCCCCTCGACAAGACTGGAATGCGTAACCCAAGCATCCGCAGCGCCACCAAAGCCGGCGACTTTAAAGATACCAAGCGACGAGTCGGCAATGTCCAAGTCCCCCAAAGTATCCAGCGTAAGCGTCGTGCCCGCGCCGTCATACGTAATCGTCGGAAGCGTAACGGCAGCATCGCCATCAAGCGCGGTAAATTCCAGCGTTTGCATTGAAAGCGCGCTCTGACCCATGGGGAATGTTCCAGGCGTAGTCAGCGACGCATACGGCACAACTATGTCGAAGTTGTTGCCTTGCACGTCCTGGCCCAAAACCCTCAGTGAGATTTGGGCAACCTGGAGCGAAAGGCTTGGATCGCCCAAAGTCAAAACGCCTGCGGCGTTTGTCAATGCATAGCCTAGTTCCGTAATGTCTATGTCGCCGAATTGTGAGATCGGGAAAGATAGCTTCAGACCCTTGGCCCTAGACATTATCGCCACAGGAAAGTCCGCGCCTTGTACCCTAAACTCTTCGGACAAAAGATCCCAAGCCACAACAGCATTCTCGGTTTCAGGAATAAAACCGATTGGCGTTGTTGCGCCAGAGCCAGCAGTCCCGTAGTAGATCGTAACCGCCGTGCGCATGAGTTCGTTCGTTGAGTTCGTCGCCATAATTCTTTCTCCTATTCCGCTGAGGTTGTCACCGCAAAATCAGCGGTGTAGAACTGCCATGAGCCTTTGTCTGGCCCGTCGGGGTCCGTGAATGGGCCACCCGTATCCGTCTGTGCAACGTGTATTATGCCGTAGGTTCGCCAGATGTCCTGTTGCGCAACCCGTTGCCCCGGCGGCCCGAGCAGGGCATTCTGAACCGCCGCGTGAAGTACCTCGGCGCCCTTCCCACCGCTCTCTGTAGCCGTATCGCCCGCGTAGCATTCGATATGGACAATCTCGATGCGTAGAGGCCAGTGCCCTTGTTCCTCGCTCGTGATTCCAAGGGCCACGCCCGGCAACTCAGGCTCCCCAGGAAAGCGGCCTACGAACACAGCGGCGTCCCCGACAATGGCAGACACGCCTGTATCGGCGACAAGAAGCGCGCGGACCTGAGTAGCTGTATTACTCGTGACCGCCATCATTCCTCCAGCAAGTGTTTCAGGTCGGTTTCAAGGCGGCCCCGGATGTTTTTCGCCGCAGGGACCATGTATGGTGTAGCCCTGCGGCCTCTGACGGACTTGACCGGATGCGCCGCGCCGCGCCAGTAAAGCGCTTTTTTGACCCGCGGCCTAATGCGCTGCTTCCGTGGACCGTACAGCCCTGTCCCGATTTCCAGCCAGCCGCCATATCCGGACGTCGTGAACGTTCTTGCGGTGGCGCGCGTTGGCAAATCGAACATAACCGAGCGCCTGTTCGTCCCGGTCTTGGCAGGGCTGCGCCGTTGCTGTTCGCCAGCAAGAACCTGAGCAACCTTGGTCAAAACGACAGGCCCCGCGTTGCCCAACTTCCGCCATGCAGAAGCGTTCTTGATGAGAGTAAAACTCACAACTAATCCTCTTCTACGAAATCCATCATAGCCTCGATATGATGGGCGCCGCCGCCAATCTCATCACATGCCGTGACACGTAAGACACTCAGCGGCCCAGCCTCAACGACAGATGAATCGGAAGTCCGAGCGACATTTACAACGCGCGAGTCCTCTGTAATGTCCGTCCCCGCCGGCAGCATGAGGTTGAAGTCTTTGACAACGATCCGCTTCCCGTCGATAACCTCATTCGAGGCCGTCCCCTCAAGCAAACATGGAACTCCCGTATCCTGGTCGCTTGTCCAGTCATCGATAATAGGCTGCCCATGAGCGTCCGTCGTCGTCTCGGTCGTGTGCTGGACCGTGCACGTCATTGTCAAGATGCTCTCAAAGTTAGTCTTAGCCATTGGTCCTCGCCCAATAATTCGCCACGATCTGGCCGGAAGCCTCTGGCGTTACGGCCTGTTCGGCATAGCCGCCAGCCGGAGCCATCTGTTCGATTTCCCGCATCCTTGCAGCAACATGTAATAGGCCTTGCGCCGCAGCGCGGGTGTCCTCAGTGTAGTTGAGTGACTTGATGAGCTTAGCAATCCGCGTCGAACTGGCGGCGATGGTTTCAAGCGCAAGGGCAGACGCAAGCACGATGTTGCCACCCTCATTCAAAAAATACTCAATCTCCTCATCCGAAAAGATCGCGTCGGTCGTAGGGCTGATGTCTGTGTCGCCGATCTTCAGGCGCACTTTGCCTACATCAGTCGCAAGGTCATATGCGTAGGTGGCCATCTAACGCAGTACCTTTCGGATATAGATAATGCCGGGCGACGGGCGTGGAAGGAGACGCCTGGTTAGAGAACCGGCTGTTTGCGGCCATAGCCAGCGATGGAGGCGCCCGCCCCCCGGCAAAGTCTTGTTAATTGTCGTGTGCGGATAACCCGGCCCACACAGTGCCGTCGCCGCCAATGCAGATAATGGTAAGAACGTCGCTCTGGGTTTCAGTAAGCGTTATGTTGGCGCCAATAACCATTGACGTCGCGTCGTCGAACTGCATGGTGTTTGAGCCAGAACCGCTTATGATAGTAAGCACTTGTCCAACTGTTCCACCACTAACATTCCACCCCGTTGTGTTCGCATCGCTATTGAGTGTTACGTAGCGCCTGTTTGCAGCGCTAAACGTCACGGTCGGGCTTGAAACGGAGACAGCGTCCGCCGTTAGAACCTCGACACACGCCGACCCCTTTGTCAACCCTGCGGCAATGGTCACCGCTCCGCTTGCGTCAAGCGTGGTAAAGGCGCCGGTTCCAGGTGTTCCAGCACCGATGTTGGTCCCGTCAATCGCCCCGCCATCAATATCCACTATCGCAAACGTTCCGGTCGTGGCGTCTACCGTCGTGGCAACAATGGTGCTGGATGTGCTCGCGCCAATGGTAGTGTTATCGATAGCGCCAGCATTGATGTCCACAGTCGCTAATGTCGCTGTGCCTGTCGTTGCAAGGGTCGTTGTGTACACAGCCGTCGTATGCAGATCAGCATAGGCCGTGATCCGCTCGTCAACATAGGCTGCGCCGCCAACAATAAGATCGTCCTCAGCTGTTACATCATCCGATGCAGTCACGTCCACGGCCGTAACGGTAGTTGTGACAACAGAGGTATGACCGGTGATTTGCCCGTCAAATATACCGGTGCTCGAAGCCGCTACAGTTGTGAAGGCGCCACTTCCAGGCGCGCCCGCGCCGATGGTTGTAAAGTCCCCTAAGCTGGGGGAAGTCCCGCCAACAACGCCATCAAACGTCCCGGCGTCGATGTCAGCCGTATCGGCAACAAGCGAATCGATATTCGCAGTTCCAGTGACATCGATGTCACCAATAGCATTGCCGGGCTTGCCGAAATTCAAACCTCCGTCAGAGACCGGATAC
>SDBV01006814.1_pt1 | contig 15736 bp, 11 predicted proteins | sample 2277081 | NCBI WGS metagenome assembly SDBV01 (sample SAMN10402039, study PRJNA504765) | marine sediment metagenome | isolation source: marine sediment core GS10_PC15, 223 cmbsf | place: Arctic Ocean: Southern Knipovich Ridge | collected 2010
CAAAGTGGCAGTTGTCTTATCCCGTCCTGATGCGTGCGGCGGGTTATCGCACGTGTTTCGCTGGTAAGTTCGGATTCGGCGTTCAAGAACCGGGCGCAACGGATCGGGGTTACCACAAGAACGAAAACTTACCTATGGATTCTTTTGACGTGTGGTACGGCTGGCCTGGACAGGGCTCTTATGACACAACGGACAACGAATTCGTCAAGCAGTATGCGGGGAAGTATCCCCACGTCACCCGCGCGCTGGGAGCAGCCTCGCAGGATTTCATCAAGGCTGCGTCAAAGCAGGACAAGCCTTTTTGCCTGTCGGTTAGTTTCAAATCGCCTCATGGCCCCACCAAGCCTGATCCGGCTTTCGACCACGTCTATGCCGACACGATTTGGGAAGCACCGCCGAATTACGGCGAGAAGGGCGCTGCCCATCTGCCGCCTCAAGCCAAGAGCGGACGGCAATATCTTTCCAAGGGCGATGCATATCGACCGGACAAATATCAGTCGACGATGAGGGACTATCATCAGGTTATTCACGGCGTGGATGTAGCCGTCGGTATGATTCGCGATGAACTGGAACGCCAGGGAGTCGCGGACAACACAGTGATCATCTTCATAACCGATAACGGATACTTTTGCGGCGCACACAATATGGGCAGCAAGGTGCTGCCCTACGAGGAAGGCAGCCGCTCGCCCCTAATCATATACGACCCACGCCACGCTGTCTCGGGGAAACGGTGCGAGGCGATTACCGGCAATATCGATATGATGCCCACCATGATGGAACTTGCGGGACTTCCGATTCCGGCGAACGTGGACGGAAAGAGTCTGTTGCCGCTGCTCGACGATCCGAAGGGCCGCGTGCGCGAATCTATGGCGTTGATAAACGCCTGGGGCAATATACCCGCTCAAGCGATGTCGGTTGTGACGGAAGAACACAAGTATATATATTGGTTCTTCGGCACTGAAGGCATGCAACCCGCGGAGGAGCTTTACCATCGCAAGAACGACCCCCACGAAATGAAAAACCTGGCGTCCAATCCCGAGCAAAAGGCCGTCCTGCAGAAGATGCGGAAATTATATGACGCCCAACTCGAAAAGTGGGCGAAAGAATGCGTTCAGGGAAATAGCTATCCGGAATACGTTACACTCTTTGATCGTAGCCTGCCCTGGGAAGAAAAAGAAGAGATGCTGCCAAAAGGTTCGATTGAGAGATGGAAAAAGGCAGTAGCCCAGCAGGAAGGATCATAGAAAATGAAGCACCGTTCTCTAATATGCATATTGATTGTGCTCGCTCTGGCCTCGTCAGCTTTCGGAGCCGATGTGCCGCGCTATCTGGCGGGCTATGAGGAGCAGTATGCCGAGAACCCTCGCGCCGCCGCTTTGCAATGGTTCAAAGAGGCCAAATTGGGACTCTTCGTCCACTACACACTGGCAAGCCTGCTGGACGGCGGCAAACCTGAATACGTTAAGCGTACGGAAGAGTTCGCGGACAGTGTCGAACAAAACAAACTGCCCGAATCCCATCGCGAAAAGCTCGGCGTGACGGAAAAGGACCTGGAAAAGGTCACGGCCTTCCACAACGAACTTATGAGCAAGTTCACCGCCGAAAAGTTCGATGCTGGCGCGATATGCGATCTGGCCGTTGCCGCTGAGATGAAGTATGTGAATTTTACCACTAGACATATGGGCCGGCTCGCAATGTTCCGCACCAAAACCACCGGCTTCAACAGCCTTAACGCTCCTGCCGGACGCGATCTGGTCAAAGAATTGGCCGAGGCATGCGCCAAACGTGGTTTGGGGCTGTTCCTCTATGTCTCGACCGAGACCTCCCGGACAGACGACGAGTATTTCGAGATTAATCGCACCCTCTTGACCGAGTTGTTGACTCAGTACGGGCCGATAGCGGGCATCTGGTTTGACGGCATAGGCAAGTACCGCAACGATCCTGAGAACTACACGCGATTGTCGGAACAGTTCGCCTACATCCGCAAGTTGCAGCCTCAATGCCTCATCTCCTTCAAAGAAGGCGGGATATTGGAAGAGGACTTCACGTCCCCTGAACATTTCCATTGTGCCAAACCGGTTAAATGGGACACGCCCGAACGCCAGGCGCGATGGGAGCATCGGCTCGAGCGCTGGACCCGCGTGCAGAAAGACATGTGGGAGAAGTACTACAAGAACCTGCCGGTCGAAATTAACACGGTCATGCAGGAATGCTATAACCGCGACGGCGTATACGAACCCAGCGGCTGGATAAACGACAACAACGCCCGCCACCTCAGCGCCGATGAAGTCATGTTTCTTATAGAGACAGCCTGGTCAGTCGATGCCAACCTGCTTATGAACATAGGACCGCTCGGCGACGGCTCAATTCATCCCGACGACCTGAAGGCCCTCAAAGAAGTAGGCAAAAGAATCCGAGCAAAAGCAAAATAAGGACGGACACGGACACTCACCGACCTGCACGGACATAGGTTCTCTCGATACCGTCCGTGTTGGTCTGTGTCTGTCCGTGTTGGTCCAAGCTTTTTCCTCCACGCGGCGGGCGAGCTATTGGTCCGCTTGGCCACCTTCGGCGAGGTTGAAGTCGTAGCGGAGCAATTGTCCCTCGGCGAGTTCAAACGTGGCCGAGAGGGGTGCGCGTCCTTCCGCATTGAGCGAGAGTTGCACGGTGCCCGCAGGCAGGTTTGATAACTGATAGAAGTCATTTACGTCGCTTTGTGCGCCGACGCTTTCGGTACTGCCCAGCCTCCCCGAACCAAAGGTGAACCGACATTGCAGATCGTCCCGGAACCAGATAACGGCGAGTAGCCGCACCATGTTCCGCGTTGACCGTTTCCCGCGAACTTGATTATTCCTCCAGGATCAACATGACGTCGTGGCGAACTTCTCCTGACTCGGGAACGGCTACTTCCCCGTTGTAGCGCAGGATCTCGTTAGCTGAGATATGCGCGTAAGCGTCGACGCTATAGAGGCCGGGGAAGACGTTATCGATCTGGAAGAAACTCGCTCGCTCGACGCTTATGCTGTATTTGGTGCCCTGACGTTCGTCTTGTGGCTTGAGCTGGACACGGCACCATCTCCATCCCTCGCTTTCGGCGCTTATCTCTCCAAAGACCGAAGACATACCTGAGAAGAAGTCGAAATCAACCACCGTAGTCTTCTCCGATTCGACATAGACGGATTTCTGTTTAGACATCGACTTCCGTTCGCCGGTGTCCATGTTTACATAGACGAGCATCTCGCCCGGAGGCGCGGGTCCAATTTCAAAGCTTCCATCGCTTTCACGCGGACCTCTGAGACGGAGATCCGTGTGGTCGTCGCCGCGGTAAACGTCTACCCGGCCGCCGGGCGCGGGTTCACCGTCCAGACGCACGATGCCCGCAACGTAGCCGCCCCACGGAAGGACGATTTGAACTGGGCCGGAGTGGGGCACATGAACAGATTGCACCGCGTAGGCGTAGTCTGGATGCACGGTTGCCAGAATAAGTTTTCCCGCAACAGGGGACGCGATCTCGAATGTCCCATCATCTTGGGAATGCGCGATCGGCTGATCCGGCGAACGTTCGTAGTACCGTAGCGTGCCCAGGTAGATCACCGCATCCGGAATGGCTTCTCCCGTTTCATTTATCACGCGTCCTTTTAGCGGTCCGCCCGGTTCCAGGCGCACCACGAGATTCTCGATGGCGTCGCCTTCGGTTATTTCGATGGTTTCTGCCGTGCCCAGATACCCCTCGGCGCGAACCACGACCGTCAGCGTCCCGGGGCCGATCATGTCCAATTCAAAACGTCCCTGGGGATCATGGATCGTTTGTTTGAATCTGGGTCGCGATAGCGCTTGTGCCAACCGATCGATGTCACCACTTGCTTTGAGGATTTCAAAATCGGTCACTGGCGTCCGACCGTCCGATTGAACCACGCGACCTCGCACGGTCGTGAAGCGCGTAATCACGAAGTTCAGATTCTCCGTACCAGCCGGAACACCGCTCTGCTCAGCGAATGTATGGGAGAAATTGTTGCGGATGCGGTACACGTCAATGTCATATATTCCCTCCGAGAGCCCCTCGATCCGGTAATAACCATCGGCATCACTAAGCACATGCTCGCTTGCGGAGCCCGCCTCAGTCGGAATATAACCCACACGCTCCCCGGCCACAGGTTCGCCAAAGGTATCGGTCACACGCCCCGATATGGTCAAGTCCGTAGCCACGTCATAGACGAGCCGCAATCCTCCGATCTGCGCGCCGGCTCTGACCTCGATGGAATCCACGATGCGCCGGTTCGGATGTATATAGCCTTTATCCGTAGGGTTGACCATGATCTCGAAGGCACCTTCGAAAACGGCCGCGATGCGGAATTTCCCCTCTCCGTCTGTAATATCGCTGCATCCGCCCATGCGCGTCCTGAAATCGGGTTCGAGATTAATCTCATACCGCGGGATGGGGACACCGTTGCCATCTACCAGGATACCCGCCACGACCGCTTCCCTCGTCATCGTTAGCGTCAGGTCTTCGACACCCTCGTGCGGAATCGTTACCGGGCCCTCCATGCGGTGCGCCAATCCCCCGGCCGTTGCATGAAGCCAGACGTCACCGGTTGGCGTCAAACCAGTGAATGCATACGCGCCGTCCGGTCCCGTCTGGTTCCTGCTGTTGAAGAAGAGTCCGCTACCCCCACCGATTAGGATGCTGGCGTTCGCGACGCCCGCCCCACGTTCGTCCACCACGCGGCCAGAGACGGTCACGCCCTTGGTCAATTCGAAAACCAAGCCATCCAGGACCTCGTCCGTATACACGGTTACCTGCTTTATGTCCGGCCCCCTCTCTTCACTGCGGTATCCCTCTGCCCCCCTCCGTTTGACGTTGTAGGCTCCCGCCGGGAGATTCGCGATAATAAACGCGCCCGTTTCATCCGAGGGCTCGCTGTCATAACGGATATTCTTGCCTGAATCGCCACGCACCGCCCGAACCACCACCCCGGCAATTCCCTCTTCCGTTTCCGCATCCACCACATGGCCATGAATCGCGCCTTTGACCCGCGCCGGGGCCGTTATCGACGCCGTTTTTTGAGGAAGCGCGGTGGCTGGCTGGCCCGATGCCGTTTTTTTTGGGAGCGCGTTAGTCAATGTATCGGTGATGTCGATCTCCGTGCTAGCGTCATCTGCGCGTGTGTCCTTATCTTCTTCCTGTTGCGTCGCGATGGGTCCGCCCGGAATGGGCGTAGGCGGGGTCGGCCCGCCTTGGAACGTCCACCAGGTGGCCAGGATCAGGAGCACTAGGCCAACGACGTATGCGGTGGCCTGTTTGGCGGACATGGCCATTGTAAAGCCGATGGCGGAGTTGATCGGGCCATTGACGCTGAACAGCACCTGCCAGCCCAGCGCGGCGGTTGCGGCGGAATTGCCTACGGCTGAATTGGCCGGACCCAGCGGCAGCAACGCCATAAGGCCCATAGCCGATTGCTTGGGGTTAAGCCTGAGGCGCTCGCTTTCCATTTCCGCTTCCCAGTGCTGCTCGAAGTGCGTGCGAAGACGGATCCGGGCCCGGCGAAGCCGTTGCTTTACGGCGCTCTCACTCGCACCAAGCGCCAGGGCCACGTCATGCACGGAGTTTTCCTCGAGGTAGTAAAGGACCACCACTTCGCGCAGCCGCGGCGAGAGGGTCTCGATGGCTTTCCATATGCCGGTGCGTGCTTCCTGTTTATCCAAGACGTCGGCGGTCGAGCTTGCTTGGGGGGCTGCTTCAGCGGCGGCGCGCTGTCTCTCCTGCAAGTTGCGGCGGTAGGCGGCCGAGCGCCGCCAGTTGCGCGCGAGGTTCCGTGCGATGCGCCCCAGCCACACGGTGAATGCGCCGGGCGTTTTCAGGTGGGCCAGGTTGGCCCAGGCCACCAGGAAGGTCTCTTGGGCGATGTCCTCGGCGGCGGACCAATTACCCACGCCGCTGTAGGCCAAGCCGTAAACGCTGCGGTAGTGGCTTTCCACCAACCGCGAAAAAGCCTCGGTATCACCGTTTTTTGCGCTGCTGACAAGTTCATTCACCATGTCGGATCCCTTTCTTCGCGCTCCTCTAGTCTGTAGTAAAAGACACACGGAGTGCAAATCAGGTTACATTTTTTTGACCCAAAAAATGCAGCAGACGTGAATGAAGCGTGGAATCCTATTTGGGAGCAGTACTCCTATCGAGGAAGATGGCGGTGTCCCTGGCGACCTGCATGAGCGCCTCACCGGCCGCCTTGCGACGGGCCTTTGTCAGCGTCTCACTAAATGTAAGGTCATCTTTGTTCTCGACCGCCTCAACCATGGACGTGCCTGTTGCGGCAAACGGTACGATGCCGGTGCGTACATCCAACAGCATGGCCTCGACAATGGCGTTGGTCTTGGTGCGTTCAGCGCGAAAGGTGCTCCAGCGGTTGACGGATTCGATCGTCACACGATACACGAGCAGCAAATGCGCCTGGAACCTGGCAGCCGCCGCGCGGATCTCCGAAACCGTGGAATTGGGGGGCGCAAGAAGGGCGGGCAACAGCGAAACATATTCGACCCGCTCACACGCTTCCAGGCTTGACAAGAGCGAGTCAACTGCATCCTGGTTGACGTCGTCCAGAATGGCGCGGCCCGTCTTACCGTAGCGGGCCGTCAGAGGCAATACTGCAACGTGCGCAGACTCAGGCAGCACAACCTTGCCCTCAAGTATTTTGGCCACAGCCTCATCGCTCAGCAAGGCCTTATCAGGCGAGAAATGCGACCCCGTGATCTCAGTCCGGTCCACATACTCGGACGAAGACGAATAAACCGACGACGCTCTTGTCGCCGCGCAACCAAAGAGAAAAAGCGGCGAAATCGCAACCAGGACGATTAATTTGACGAATCTCATTTTGAATACCTCCCTCGTTGCATTATCGCCGCAAAGCATCAGCGGCCACATCCCTCTGAAAGCACACAAACCCATTCAACGACCAAGGAAAACCGAAAGCACTTCACTTATCCAATGAAGATGCCTACGACAAAAATCGAAAACGTCGCTCTTTTGGTCATTGCGAGGAGGAACGACGAGTAAGTATTCGTTTAACCCGTAGCATTTTTTGACAAAGGCCGCAAGAAAAGGGACAGACACGTCTTCGCTCGAAGACTCGCTGCGCTTGTGTCAGTCCCTTTTTTGCTTAGTTTTCTTTTCTCTTGCACGGGTTTATCGAATATTTACAACGACGAAGCAATCTCGCACGGCCTAAGTCTCTGTGCTTGAAGAGATTGCCGCATCGGCGCTATGCGCCGCTGCCTCCTCGCAATGACGGTGCGGTGGACTTTTGTCGGTGGCGTCAATGAAGCTCTCATTTCTCAAAAGCCGGCCAGTTCGTCCATTTTGGCGCATCAAGACCATCTCACAAAAAACTGTGTCCCAACTTCCTTTGTTTTATTGTAACTGTTTGCCTATGATAGGGTAATTCTTCTATCGGCAAAAAGGTTTCACCTGTTTTCTATCTTCCGTGGCTTTGGGGTGAAAATCCACAAAAAAGCTAACTTCGACGCTACAATTGCGCTATTGACAAAACAGCGGATGGAGTACATAATTAGTGCCGGTTCTGCGCTCAGAGGGTTGTCGAGTGTTTCCAGGCCGGGACCCGGCACGCTGTGTCTTTGATTCTTCAATAGGGTTAATTTCAAAGGAGGACAAGTCATGAATCGTTTTCGATTGAGTTCTGTTGTTTCGGTATGTGCATTGCTAAGCTTAATTATTTTGGGAACGGGTTGTCCTACAGATGGACCAGGGCCGGGCACCAGTGGGGCTTTCACAAGGACGCGCCTAATAAAAATAACGGATACGAGCAGTCCCATTTCCCGCTTATATCAGAGTAAGAGCACCGGCCAGACCGCCGCGACCTTTGGAACCAAAGACTCCAGCGGCAATCTTACGCGTGTCGCCGGTACATGCTATGCCGTTTCGTCCGGTAAGTACGCGACTGTCTACGTAGACGAAGACGGACATCCCGGAAAAGTAGTAAGCCAAGAAGGCTGGACTATTTCCTATTCAAATTACTCATCAAGCGAGGTGGATGTTGGTTTAGAAAGCCCAAGCGGCCAAAAGTACACAACAACACGCCAGTCTTTGCCAAACCTCAAGAGCGCTGAAGGCGGCAAATCAGCGAGAAATGAAGCCAAGTATGCATATGAACTTGGGAAAACAGTTGGATGCACTTACCCAGACGCCTTCGACGACATCGGAATGGCCCCTCCCATTTCTGCCCTTAATTCAATGGGATGCGGTTCGGGCTTCCTCGATGACCTCGATGAAATAAGCGATGAAGCAAGCTCTGTCATCGATGATGAAACAGACGAAGAAAGCCTCAACGATGCCCAGGATCTACTCAACTCTGGAGACGACATCATCCAGGGCATCGAAGCGGGCACTACAGAGGCAAATGAAGGTTCGCTGGTGGGCAGTTGGTACGTAACGGAAGAATTGAACACCGGATGGTACATGCTTACCGATCTTTCATCAGACGATACCTTCACTTATACTGAATATCAAAGCTACGGAGGCGGTTCGACTGGTTCGGGAGTATGGGCATTCGACGCTGAGGACAGTTACTTCGAGTGGACTGTATACGAAGGCACCAACTTCAAACAATATGGCGGAATATCGGGATATATTACCGGTGATCTGGACGATTTCAATGTTGACGGTTGGTGGTCCAACGGCACCTCGGCAAGCTTCCACTGGACACGCAACGACTGAGTCTGCTGAAAACATACTTCGAGTGTTTCACGCCCTGCCGTTGGCTCTTAACGCGGCAGGGCGTTTTATCATACACACGGCACTTATTTGCAGATGCTCCATACATTTGCTACGCTCGCCTACACGTATTGATAAATGAATGTCCGCAAATCAAATGATCGGTGTCTAACACATGGCCTATCGTCCTAAATCCAAAGCACGACCTACCCAAAAGCGTGGTGGCGTCGCAAAAACAAGAAAAAAGGCGGGACCTCTTAAGAAACGGGGACCCAATACCAAGCGCTCGACCCCGTCTGAAAAGCCCTATATCAAGTGGAGCGGTCTTAACCGTGCCATGGACTCATTTGACCGCGAATCAAACCGTTCTTTTAAGCTTGAAACACTGGCGTCCGCAACGGACAAGTTGCTCAAGGAAGACGACAGGATTATCCTGCCCACGGTACACAAGGTGCTTGGCCCGGCCCGAATCGTTTCGTTGAATTTCACTTTCTTCGAGGAGCTCGATTATCAACTCATATTCAAGTTGCAGGCAACCAATGCAAAACGCAAACGCGCCCTGTTTGCGTTTCGTGTAGCAAAAAACGCAAAAGATTTCACAAAGTTGACCGAAAGTGAGTTTGCCGTTTTGGAAAAGCTGCACCAAAACGCACCTGAAATGGTCGTTCGCCCTTTTCGAGGCGGAGGAATATACCTTCCAGACAGATACAGAAGGCAAAGTCGAGGAAGAGAAGTATTCGCTTATCTCACCCAATGGATGGGAGGATTCTACGAACTGGGCGTCGCCCGCGATCTACAGTTTCAAGTCAATTCCAGACCCCCGCATAAACTGGGAAAAAACCAGACAAAAGCGCTCAGGCAGCAAATGGTCGAAATGATCGCCAAAACCTATGACCCTAAAAAGCGAACATGCATGGAAATGCCGCGCATACACTGTGGAGACCTCGCGGTCACAAAACCCCAAAAAGGAAGATGCAAACTTAAACTCAGCGCATCGCGCAAATTGATAGAGAAAGTCTCCCCCGCGCGTATGATTCACTTGATAGTATCCACCAAATGGGAATGCGGCAAACGCACACTCTTCCTATGCCCAAGCGACCCCGGCTCCCTGGTCGAAGGACTAGTAAAAGCCGTAGGGAAGAAAACCGCCACCCAATGGCTTTCTTTCTATAAAAGCGCCGTAACAAAGGGCTCAATACCGGAAAAGAAGCTGTTTTCTATCGAGGTTATGGAAGAATTGGGCATTGAGTAAGACAGGCTTGGCTGTGTCCATGTAAGTCATGAACGATACAAACGAAAACAAAAAAGACATATCTCATCTAGCGGCGATTGTTCCATGCTATAACGCCGGCGACAGACTCACCGGGGTCATAGACGGCCTGCTTCAGCAGGTCGAGCACGTCATAGTCATTGACGATGGAAGCACCGACGATTCATTGCGAGGTATTGACTCAAACACGGTCGAAGTTGTCGTTTTCCCGTCAAACCGAGGTAAGGGACACGCCATCATCGAAGGTTTCAGAACCGCGTTGAAAATCTCCGGTGTAGACGCCGTCTGCATTGTGGATGCCGACGGACAGCACGCACCGGCAGAAATACCCGGCCTATACAGGGCCTTTGTAGACAATAACGCCGATTTGGTCATCGGATCGCGCACATTTGACCAGCCAGACGTGCCATGGAGAAGCCGTTTCGGAAATAAACTCACTATAGCCCTAACCTCGATTCTGCTCGGACAACGAATACCAGACACACAATCGGGTTTTCGCATTCATTCGCGGCGCTTGGCCCAGGACATTGTTGAAACTGTGCCCGGCGGACGCTATGAAACTGAGATGGAGATACTGGTCAAGGCCGTTAAAGAAGACTACAAGGTAATCTCGGCCCCGATTTCGACCATTTATGAAGAAGACAATGTCAGCTCACATTTCAGCAAGCTGAGGGACCCAATTCGTATTTATTGGAGACTTTTCCACTCTGTGTTTTGCGGTAAACGGCGCAAAAAAAGGGATTGAGCCATGAAACGAACAATCGGTAATTGCACATTGGAGGTTGTTGAAGGCGACCTAACCAAAGAAAACGTGGACGCAATAGTGAACGCAGCCAATGAGTCTCTCCTGGGCGGCGGGGGCGTCGATGGAGCCATACACAGGGCGGGTGGACGGGCCATTCTAGACGAATGCCGCAAGCTGGGCGGCTGCAAAACTGGAGACGCCAAGATCACCTCGGGAGGAAACCTTTCCGCAAAGTATGTCATTCACACCGTTGGGCCCATTTGGCGCGGCGGCGGCAACAATGAGCCTGAATTGCTGGCCAGTTGCCACAGGAAGAGCCTTGAGCTCGCCATGGATAATGCTATAGAATCCATAGCATTCCCAGCGATAAGCTGTGGCGTGTACGGATATCCAATACCCGATGCCGCAAGGGTCGCCATCGGGTCCGTAAATGACTTCTTAAAGACAAACGAAGTTATTCAACTAGTTAGATTTACGATGTTTGGCAGCGAGACTTATGACACGTTCTGCGATGCACTTTCAAAAACAGTGCCGGAATAGCCCACGCCGCTTGCGTTGTTGATATGTTCAGGACGGGACACTCTAAGTAAATGTTCGTTAAACCCGTAGCACTTTTGGCCAGGGGCCGCAAGAAAAGGGACAGACACGTCTTCGCTCGAAGACTCGCTTCGCTTGCGTCAGTCCCTTTTTTGCTCAGTTTTTCGTGTTCATACACGGGTTTATCGAATATTTACCATTCTAAACTGCCAAGGAGAGAACGATTTTGATAAAGCTTAATAAAAAATGGGCCGTATCCTTTACATTATGCGCCCTAATGTCTTCGATTGGATACATATGTGAAGCGGAAATAGATGAGGATGCAGAAAAGATTCTGCGCGAAGTTGGCGAATACTACGGAGGCTTGAAGGGCTTCCAGGTGAGCACATCAGCCCACATTACCCAGAACGCCGATGGCATAGAAAAGAACCGCAAGACATTCTTCCATATCTCCGTTGCACGGCCTAACAAGGTTGTGCTCAAAGCCGAAGATGACAGCGAACTTCAATTCAGCATAACTTCGGACGGCGAAAAGGTTTACACATACATCCCTGAACTTGGCAAGAAGTACACGGCCCAAGACGCACCCATCAGTGCCGAAGTAATTCTCTCAGAAGGTTTCGCCGGTCTACTTCAGGAATCGGTCATTCTGAGCCGTTTTCTCTCAGACGATCCCTACAAATCGCTAACAAAAGGCGTCGATGAGGCAAGCATTGTTGGCAAGGAAAAAGTCAAGGGACGCAAGACCAATCACATAAGGCTCGTTCAAAGGGACGTTGATCTTGATCTTTGGTTTGAAGCGGGCACGAAACCATTGCTCAGAAAGGTCGTGATTGATGCAACCAAACAACTCACGCGGACATCGTCTGGCCGGGAAGGCGACAAAATCGAGACTGTTATCGAGTACGACAACTGGGAATTGGACCCGGAATATGACTCAGAAAACTTCGAGTTCAATAAACCTCAGGATTCCGTGCTGGTTGCCTCTTTCTTCGAACAGCCACAGCTTCTCGGAAAAGATGCCCCACCCTTCGAACTGGCCCTTTTTGAAGGCAAGACAATGAACCTGGCCAAGCACAAGGGCAAAGACATCGTTATCCTGGACTTCTGGGCGAGCTGGTGCAGACCATGCCGCATGGCAATGCCCGTGATCGTGGCCGTGGCCAAAGAGTACGAGAAAAAAGGCGTTGTCTTGTATACGGTGAACCAAATGGAGTCGCCCGAGGCAATTTCATCCTTTCTTAACCAAACAGGATTGGACTGCCAAGTTGCATTGGACAGCGACGGCAGGGTGAGCAATCTTTATGACGTCGACTCGATTCCACGAACAGTCATCATTGGGAAAGACGGTACCGTCCAAGCTATCCACAAGGGATTCTCAGGCGCACTGGAAAACCAACTTAGCTCAGAACTCGACACACTGCTCCAAGGCAAGAAGCTCGTCGGAAACTAACAAATATTGACGCCACCGGGAGCAACAAGATCAGTCCGATCCGACCGATCCGTCAGATCAAGAGCCCTGGCCGCTACGCAGGCAAGTGCGCTGATTAGCCGCTAATTGTTTGACACGACATGGCAAAATATGTCATATTGTCTCTGATCGGAAGGAAAGGTTTTATCCCCCGAGTAAGAGGGCGGGGAATATAGCGTCTCACCTGACAACTGTGACCCACTAGGTCTCAATTAAAAGTTCCAGTGTTTTTCGGACTTATAAAGCATATGTCCGAAAATTGTTTACAGGGGAATTGTGCGCAACAAGGCGAACAAAACACCCAATAATGTTGTCCGCAAAGAACGCGGCAAAGAAAGTTATGAAAGGGAGTAACAGTAATGGCTACAAAAGTAGGAATCAACGGGTTCGGTAGAATTGGACGCAACGTGTTCAAGCTTCTCATGGAAGAAGCCGACTTCGAGGTCGTGGCAATAAATGACCTGACGGACGCCAAAACTTTGGCGCATTTGCTCAAGTACGACAGCGTCTCCGGCGTTTATGCAAAATCCGTGAGCGCAAAAGACGGCGCGATTGTTGTTGATGGTCAGGATATTAAAGTTATCGCGGAGCGCAACCCGGCGAACCTCCCATGGAAAGAGCTCGGTGTCGATCTCGTGCTTGAATCCACAGGCGTTTTCCGCAAGAAAGAGCAGTGCTTGCTGCACGTCGAAGCCGGCGCAAAAAAAGTGCTCCTCAGCGTACCTCCAAAGGATGAAGTTGACGCAATCATCGTCATGGGCGTCAATGACGACACCCTCAAGGACACCGATCAGGTAGTTTCAAACGCGAGTTGCACGACAAACTGTCTCGCACCTGTAGCCAAAGTTCTACATGAGAATTTCGGAATCAAGCGCGGTCTTATGACCACCACACATGCATTCACAAACGACCAAGCAGTGCTCGACATGCCCCATAGCGACCTTAGGCGCGGCAGGGCGGCCGCTCTGTCCATCATTCCAACAACTACAGGGGCCGCCAAAGCCGTAGGCAAAGTCCTACCCGAACTCGAAGGCAAGCTGGACGGTATGGCTATGCGCGTTCCAACACCGGACGGCAGCGTTGTCGATCTGGTCGTCGAACTCGAAAAGAACGTCACCGCCGAAGAAATCAATGCAGCGATCAAAGCCGCGGCCGAGGGCGAACTCAAAGGCATCCTGGAGTATTGCGAAGATCCCATCGTATCCTGCGACGTGGTCGGAAATGAAGCATCCAGCGTCTTCGACTCGCTTTGCACTGTAGTAATGGACAACAACATGGTCAAGATTATCTCTTGGTACGACAACGAGTGGGCATATTCCTGCCGTTGCATCGACTTGTTCAAGAAGATGGCGTAAATCAATCAATGTCAAAACAGGCTCGCGCAACACATGCGTGGGCCTGTTTACTAAATTTAACGGGATTTGCAGCAATGACCAAGCTTAGCATTAGCGACCTTGATCTCAACGGTAAACGCGTTTTGATGCGCGTGGACTTCAACGTTCCGCAAAACGAGGACGGTACTGTTCGCGATGACACGCGAATACAGGCAGCACTCAAGAGCATACAGTTTGTCCGCGACAACGGCGGCAAACTGATTCTGATGTCCCATCTTGGACGTCCCAAAGACCCGGACAAAGCGGAAAACGAAGAAGAACGCGCAAAGATTGAAGCTGCAAACGCAAAACTCAAGATGGACCCGGTAGCGGATAAGCTGAGGGAACTTGTCGGCGGAAACGTCAAGAAAATGGACGATATAATTGGTCCTGATGTCGAAGCCGCTGTCGAGGCCATGGAAGTTGGCGATATTATCCTTCTCGAAAACACTCGGTTTAACAAAGGCGAAAAGAAAAACGACCCGGAACTCTCCAAACAACTGGCAGCGCTCGCCGACGTCTATGTCAGCGACGCTTTCGGCACCGTCCATCGCGCTCATGCGTCCACTGAAGGCGTCACAAAGTTTGTTGACCAATGCGCGGCAGGGTTTCTGGTAACCAAGGAAATTGAATACTTCCAACGCGTCCTCGATAACCCGGAACGGCCGCTGATTGCGATCCTGGGCGGCGCGAAAGTCTCCGACAAAATCACCGTCATCGAAAACCTTCTCAATCTTGTCGACTCACTGATCATAGGCGGAGGAATGGCATACACTTTCATGAAGGCAAAGGGCCAAGAAATAGGCGATTCGTTGCTGGACGAAAAGGGCATTGAAGTTGCACAAACCGTCATGGCAAAAGCCGCCGAAAAGAACGTCGAACTCCTGCTTCCGGTGGATAACATATGTGCCGACGCGTTTTCTGAGGACGCAAATACCAAGATTGTGGAAGTCGGTCAAATCGAAGCTGGCTGGATGGGCCTGGATATAGGCCCCAAAACCACCGAAATCTTCTGTGATGCAATCAAGAAGGCGAAAATGGTAATATGGAACGGGCCGGTTGGCGTATTCGAGATGGAAAAGTTCGCTGTTGGGACAAGGACCATTGCAGACCTACTTGCCCGGACCGATTCCATAACAAGCATAATTGGCGGCGGCGATACGGCTGCCGCGGTAAAACAGTTTGGAGTAGCGGATCAAATGTCGCACGTATCCACTGGCGGCGGCGCATCCCTCGAAATGCTCGAAGGAAAGCAGTTGCCAGGACTTGTGGCATTGACTGATAAGTAAAAACGGTAAGTATTCGTTAAACCCGTAGCACTTTTGGGCAGGGGCCGCAAGAAAAGGGACAGACACGTCTTCACTCGAAGACTCGCTTCGCTTGCGTCAGTCCCTTTTTTGCTCAGTTTTTCGTGCTCATGCACGGGTTTATAGGATATTTACATAAAATATGCGCCTGCGTTGGGCGCTCAAATATAACCCTTTCTCGGAGTTGCGCTTCACCTGCGTAGCGCTGGGACTGGGCCGAACAACAAGAAAGGTGAAAACATGGCTCTTGCAAAAGAACTAAAGACCGAGATCATTGAAAAACACGCAAAACACGAAGGCGACACTGG
>SDBV01006815.1_pt1 | contig 15733 bp, 16 predicted proteins | sample 2277081 | NCBI WGS metagenome assembly SDBV01 (sample SAMN10402039, study PRJNA504765) | marine sediment metagenome | isolation source: marine sediment core GS10_PC15, 223 cmbsf | place: Arctic Ocean: Southern Knipovich Ridge | collected 2010
TAAATCACCACAGAGGTCGCAGAGAACTCAGAGAGAATCTCATTATTTCTTTCTCTGTGTTCTCTGCGACCTCTGTGGTGAAATTATATTTTATCAACAAATTTTCCAGCGGGAATTGCTGCAAAAACGGCTAATTTTGTCTTTGCACTTTATTTGATTCGTGGTAGTTTTTTTTATAAAATATAAAGTAGAGAGGATACCTTACAGGAGAGGATTATGAGTAAACTTGACAACCTAAAAAAATATACAACGGTCGTTGCTGATACCGGAGATTTTGATTCGATTAAAGAGTATCATCCTCAGGATGCGACAACCAACCCATCATTGATTTTAGAAGCAGCGGATAAGCCCCAATACCGACATCTATTGGATGAGGCGATTTCTCATAGTGAGGAAAAAGGGCGTAACGAAAAGCATCGTCTCGAGCTGTTAATTGACAAAATATTTGTCAATTTTGGTGTTGAGATCCTTAAAATTGTCCCTGGTCGTGTTTCAACAGAAGTGGATGCGCGTTTATCCTTTGATGTGGAAGGGAGCATTCGAAAAGCTCACAACCTTATAGCTCTTTATGAAAAAGCGGGAATTTCGCGGGATCGCATCTTGATCAAATTGGCATCTACATGGGAAGGGGCAGTTGCTTGTCGCCAGTTGGAGAAAGAGGGTATTCACTGTAATATGACCTTAATGTTCAGTCTTGCGCAAGCGGTGGCCGCTGCTGAAGCAGGATGCACTCTGATGTCTCCGTTTGTGGGCCGGATTCGTGACTGGTACCTGAAGCATGAAGGGCACGATTTTGAACCCCACGAGGATCCTGGAGTCCTATCAGTCAATGAAATTTATCATTATTTAAAACATTTTGACTATAAATCTCAGGTGATGGGAGCGAGCTTTAGAAATTCAGGTGAAATTTTAGAGCTTTGCGGCTGTGACTTACTCACGATTTCTCCGAAGTTTTTGGAGGAATTAGCGAAAACTGAGGGTGAAGTCCCCAGAAAATTAGATCCTGAAAAAGCCAAATCTCAATCGATAGACCGCATAGAAATTGACGAAAAAGCTTTTAGATATTTGGTCAATGACAACGCGATGGCGATTGAAAAACTTGCTGAAGGAATCCGTAAGTTTGCCAGTGCCACGATCGAACTTGAGGCAGAGCTTAAAAAAATCTCTGTGTAGTCAAACAATTCTTCCATCCTTATAATTAGTGATATGGAAGAAAATTATCGGCAGATTTTAAGGGAGATTGGCGAAGATCTAGAGCGTCCGGGTCTTGAAAAAACTCCCTTTCGTTGTGCGAAAGCCATGGAGTTCTTAACGCGCGGCTATCGAATGGACGTGAAAGAGGTTATCAATTCGGCTCTTTTTCCTTCTGATGCCGACGAAATGATCATTATCAAAGATATTGAATTATATTCTTTGTGTGAGCACCACATGCTCCCCTTCTTCGGGAAGTGTCACATTGGGTACATCCCAAGTGGGTATGTTTTGGGTCTTTCAAAACTCGCCAGAATTGTGGATGTGTTTGCAAGGCGCCTTCAGGTGCAAGAGAATCTGACGATCGAGATCGCGAAAACCATTATGGAGCATACAAAAGCTGATGGAGTGGGAGTCATCATTGAAGCGAAGCACCTCTGTATGATGATGCGGGGTGTTGAGAAGCAGAATTCGGAGATGAAGACCTCTTGCATGCTCGGTTCATTCAAGAGCCAGAGTCAGACGCGATCAGAATTCCTCAAACTTGTCTTAAATACCTAAGTTCAAAGATTCTTTTTTGAAACATATCTAAAAAATTTAACCGCGAAGACCGCGAAGATCGCGAAGATACGCGAAGACTGGAGCAATCATAATGATTTTCCGATGAACGTGTCCGATTTGAAGTTTCAAAATGGAGCAAATTTTACATTTATAAATATTTCATATTTTTAAGGTAAGTTTTACTATATATAACCTCTTTACGCAGTAGATTTAAAAAAACAATTGAAGTTGGTCTGTTTCTTCGCGCATCTTCGCGGTCTTCGCAATCTTCGCGGTTAAATATTAAAGCCACCAAAATCCTAAATTTGTTTCGGTGATCTCTGTGGTGATTTTTTGTTGTCAAGAAAAAGATGTGTAGAATTGTAAGGGCTTGCGGCCATCTGTGTTCATCTGCGGCTAAAATCCGATTTCCTCAAAAATCATGGTTATGCTAGAAAGACGATATGACGAACCATAAGCTCCTAAACTTCACGCTTTCGGCAATTCTTCTCACACTTTTCTTTCTCCTCCTTTATTTCGGCCACTCCCTGCTCGTTCCATTTGTTGTAGCCGTTGTCATCTGGTATCTTATTGTTAACTTTGTCGACGCCCTAGAAAATATTCCCTATATTGGACGTTATATACCCAAATGGATTGCCTTCATCCTAGCCATCGTTGTGGCTTTTGCGGTGATCTATTTCATATTTAACTTGGTCTCTAACAATATTACGGAACTCATCAACATCGCTCCGAGCTATCAAGAACGCTTTCTCAAAGTAAAAGATCAACTCTTTGCATTTTTCAATATCAAAACACAACCTGATTTCAGCCAAGTATTCGAGAATTTTAACATGATCTCCCTCCTCTCCTCTGCCGCAGGAATTATGGCAGACTTTGGACGGAATTTATTCATCATCCTCATTTATGTTCTGTTTTTGCTCCTTGAACACAACTCATTTGACCAAAAGCTTTCGTTTTTGATCCGAGACCCTCAAAAATTAGCGTCGGCAAGAAACATGTTGAACAAAATTACTGTTCAAATTCAATCTTATCTAAAAATTAAAGCTTTGATGGGAATGATAACTGCAGGATGTAGTTATATCATTTTGTTGGTAGTCGGAGTCGACTTTGCCGATTTTTGGGCGTTGTTGATTTTTATTTTTAACTTTATCCCGAATATTGGGTCGATTTTAGCCACGATTTTACCCTGCCTATTGACTCTTATCCAATTTGACAGTTTTACTCCCTTTTTCATCGTCACACTCAGCTTATCAGCTGTTCAATTTACCATCGGAAACTTTCTAGAGCCCCGGCTCATGGGGAAATCATTTAATTTGAGTCCCCTAGTCATTATTCTTGGCCTTGCCGTTTGGGGTTATCTCTGGGGAATTGTCGGGATGTTGTTGTGCGTTCCCATTATGGTGATTGTCAATATTATTTTTGCAAACTTCCCTGGGACAAAACCAATTTCCATTCTGATGTCTGCGACAGGTGACATCGAAGATTAATATATACCGATCGTGTTTAAAAATCGGTTTTTGGCAAAGAGAAAGCCAAAATCCCGATTTTTTAAACACGATCAGTATCGATACATCCAATACAAAAAAGACGATAAGGTTCCAAGGGCGACACCTGCAATGACATACGCTTTGTATATTTGTGCGTAGAGATCCATTTTAGTTTCATGACCGACAATTTTAAGAAGGTAAATTTCCTCATATTTTAATAATTTAAGGATCTCATCCTTGATATTGGGATCGCCGAAATAAATTCTCATTCCTTTCATTAAGAAAAAACCCAGATCAGAAATATTACGGATAGATATGCGTTTTTCTAGTTTTTTAAAGAGACCACTGCAATCGACTTCATGGGGATCTAACGACACACTGGTAAACATTAATTGATTATGTATCCAAATTTTTTCTGACATGTACGAACGAATTGTTTCCAAATCCAGCTCATTTGCATAGATCTTATTTTTTATATCCTGATAGTAATAATATAATGCGATTTCTAAAATTTGATTCCAACTGTCCCATGCAGGGTATGGCTTGAAATATCTGGTATCTTCTTCCATCCCCTCAATCTTTTCGTTTAAATTTTGTAAATAACTGCGTAGTGGTTTTAAGATCAGTTTAGATGAAAGATGATACCACTGTCTATTGACATTCATGGTAGAGAACAGGTCACGGGTTTCAAATTTTTGAAAAATAGAGTGGGCAATTTCACAGGGAATTTCTGGAACACTTGATGTCTCATCACAAAATGCTATCGTCATATCGCGATATTGAACACGTAAATCCATCACAAATACCCTAAATCATCATTCATATTACCTTTTAACTTTTTTTTTGAAAATTAAATTTCTCGATTTTTAAAGAGATTTTTCGTATAATCCTCTAAGAGGTATCTATGAGATTTTCATTTTTTCTATTGTTTTTGATCCCATTCCACATGGGATTTTGTTCCATTGACGAACAACAGTTTCACAAGGCTGAAGGACGTGAATATAAAGGTCTCACTTATGAGGAAGAAGGACGGTGGAATGAACCTTTCTTTTTTATCCAAATGGCCGATTGTCAATTAGGAATGTTCGATCACGACCTGTGTTGGGATAAGGAAATTCTCCTTTTAGAACAAGCAGTAGATCATATCAACCGCCTTCGCCCCAAATTTGTGATTGTCTGTGGAGATTTAACGAATGCCAAGCCATTTAAGAAGGCCTATGATGAGCAGGTTTATGATTATAAACGAATCATGTCGCGCGTTTCCCATGACATCCCATTAGTGTGTGTCTGCGGGAACCATGACGTGGGCAACAAGCCCTCAGCGAAAAAGATAAAAGCTTATGAAGATAATTTTGGAAGCCATTACTTTTCCTTTTGGGTGGGAGGGGTTCAATGTTTTACCTTAAATTCATCTCTATTTTTTAATCCTTCGAAAGCTGAGGAGATGTTTCGGGAGCAGAGAGAGTGGATTGAAACGGAATTAGTGAAAACTTTGTCGCTCAATCCCAAGCATCGTCTTGTCTTTACACATCACCCATGGTTTATCCGGGATCCAGAGAAGCTTTCCCTTCCGATTTTTGAAATTCCCCTTGAAAGGAGAATGGATATCATGAACTTGCTTGTGGATCAAAATGTGACTGCATGTTTCGCAGGACATTATCACAGAAATGCTTATGGCGTTTACAAGGGGATGGAAGTGGTGACAACCAGTGCACTTGGGAAGCCGATTGGGAAGGATCCATCAGGATTTCGGATTGTGAAGGTCTTTGAAGATAGGGTTGAGCATGAGTACTTTGGAATTGACGAAGTCCCTGAGAGTGTGAGTCTTCAATCTGAGTGACTTATACAATTTTTACCGCGAAGCTCGCGAAGACCGCGAAGATGCGCGAAGACAGGAACCGATCATAGCGACTTTATGATAAACATTTCCTCCTAAATAACAAAATTGCACGTCACTTATTATTAACAATTTAAAAAAAACATCCTGTCCATCCTTACAATCCTTTTTATCCTGTTTTCCTGTGCTAAAAAAAACAGGATAAAAGGATAGTAAGGATGGACAGGATGTGGTTAAATTTGATTAAGCCTTTACGATTAAGGTGAAAATGAGTTAATAACAGGCTATAACTCATGGAGGATCAGTATGAGATTTATTCCTCTTGTCTTTTTAACAGCTCTTCTTGCATCAAGCTCTGTTTCCGGAGCTTTAACACCCTTTTACCAAAGCACTTCAGAAATTGATGCGATCCTTGAAAATGATGATCTTCAAGAAAACTTAGGAACAACAAGGCTCATCACAGCCATCGTCAAAAATGAAAAAGGTTGGCTTATTCAAAACGACACCTACGAAGTTCAAGTCAATGTCCAATATGAATATTCTGGGAAACTCGGCCCAGTAAATTTTGAACTTTCATTCGAAGAACCACAAAAAATCAAAAAATCCAATGGCTAGGAATCGCTTACATACCATCAAATTCGGTTTTGCTCTACCAATGATATTCATCTTCATTCTCATGATCACCATTAACTTGCTCATCGATGGAATGCGAGATGGATTCATCATCGACACGGTCGGGATGACTTTTTTGACAGAGGCGAAGGCAGGAGTCTATATTCTCGGATTTTTTGTGTTTCTCATACTCATTTCAATTGCTAAACGCGTCGCTTTGCACAAGATTATTCTCACAGTCTTCCTTGGCTTCCCTCTACTGATTGGATTTTTTGGACTCGTGCTGGTTCCATTGATTCCCGATAATGAACAGACAAGCCTACTTCTTCGTTATTGGCCCATTGCAGGTTATTATATTCTAACCTCTTTCTGGATGGCTGGCTCTTTCTTTTTCTTTTGGGCATTCGGCAATAATCACTTTTCGTTTCGACAAGCGGGTTATTATTACCCCATACTTCTCATGCTCTCTCTCTTTATGAGTCTCTTCGTCAAAAACTATTTTGATTCTATTCTTGTCCAGTATACCAATCTTCCTATGAAATTTGCTGTAGTCAATGCCTTGGTATTCGTGATTGGGCTCGTTATTTTTGTGGTCTACTTTTTGATGAGCCGAAACCTGCCAAATATCCAACATGAATTAGATTCAAGAAGCGATGAGATCGATAAGTTATTTGGAGTCAGATATCTGATAACCATTGGGATGATCGCATTTGCAATAAGCTATCTGGCGGTGTATTCTTCTGAAGCATTTGGTAAGATCGCTCCGCTGGATCAATTGACTTCAACCATTCAGACCTGGCAATTGGTCACCATTTACCTGTTAGCCCCACTGGCTTTTGTTTTGTATATCCTTCGTGGAAAAGGATGGCGTTACACAGCCTATTCTGTGGCCTTCTTTGTCATCATATCTTTTTTTGCGTCTTGGGTGACGGTTCAATATAGCAACGGGTTTTCTCTGCTTGGAGCTGGTATTTACAACGTATTGATGTCCGGGTTGTTGGCCCCTTTTATTCTCATTTTAAAGGAAATGTCTTTTATCGCAGTTCCGAAAGAGACAAGATTTTTTACAAAAACCTGGGTCGATATTTTCTTTATGGGAGCCGGCATGGCCGTTGCCAACTTGTTCTTCGCACCTTTGACTGTCTTGATCCTGATTGTGTATGTGGTTGCTATCCACATGACTGGACTTCGAATAGAAAAATTTGCCCCCTATAAGAAATTTAAACCTAGGTAAAAAAACAAACCGCAGTATAGAGGGATTAATTATGGATTCCACATCAGGACTCAGCCAACCAAAAACATCTTTCACGACAGTTGAATCAATTCAAGATCTCCCAGAGGAACTTTTAACCTATGTTTTTTCAGTCTTAGATCCAAAAGAATCGGCAACAGTTTCTTTAGTTTGTCATTCATGGAATAACCTTACGAATGATGATCTTGTGTGGAAGATGAGAGCTCTCACATTAAAATACGATGTGAATCAAGGTGCTAAAAAGGGGTGGAAGGAGTTTGTTCACCGTTCCATTGTCCAACAAAATTGTGAAAACTATCTTTATGGAAGTGAAGAGAAGAGATCATTTTTTTTTAATAAAATTTCTCTCGAGAACTTTGTCAACTATCTTGCAGATAAAGATGTGTGGGAAACTCTCCCATATATTGATGATATCAATCAGTTCTTGATTTATGAAAATGCTCCCATGATCAAGGGAACTTTTCATGGAACCCCCGCTATTTCCGTACAGTATTATGTCCAAGATGAAGGAAATGTTGATAGCATTCGCATGTCCTCAATTATTACCCGTGAAAAACATGATTTCTGGATTAATGTTACGCTTCCCTATGACCAACTTCTCATAGATTTAAAAAAGGTCAAACAACTGGCTCGCCATGGTTTTTTACACGATACTGATGGTTATGGGGCTGTGTCGTATAGTTTAGCAGGAGCGGCATAACAAGTTTTCAGGAAATAACCACATCCTGTCCATCCTGTCCATCCTGACTATCCTTTTATCCTGTTTTTTTAGCACAAGATAACAGGATAAAAAGGATTGTAAGGATTAACAGGATGTAGTTAAGGGGTCCATGAGGACTGGCTCACTTCGCGGTAAAATGGCCACACTCGAATATTGCAGGTAAATTCGTAATTCAATATACAGCTAGACATGGAACCCCTTCTGTATTCTCTCATTGCCTCCTCAATACTCCTTTTAGGAGGTTTCATCAGCACCGTCTTGAAAATCTCTAAAAGTGGCGTGAGCTTCATGCAGCACTTTGCTGCGGGTGTCATTTTTGCAGCAGTTTCGGTAGAGCTCATCCCCATACTATTAAAATCACATCAGAAACTCGATATCGTCATAGGATTCCTATTAGGAGTGGGTGCCATGCTCCTCATCCGCACTCTTGGTCAGAAATATGAAACGACTCCCATCGGCATGATCACAGGAATCGGTGTCGACCTTTGGATCGATGGAATCTTGATAGGATTATCATTTATCGCAGCTAAAGAAAGCGGAATCATTATCACCACCGCCTTGTGCATTGAAGTGGCTTTTTTGGGAATGGCTCTCCTTCCCACAATGAAAAATAAGGGAATTTCCCTGGGAATTAGAGTGCTCACAATATTAGGCCTAGCACTACTTCTTCCTTTTGGAACAGCAACAGGGTTAGAAGTCATCCATAATCTTCCTGAAACATTTTTCGAGGGAACACTCGCTTTTGGGGTTGCCGCATTGCTCTATCTTGTTACCGAGGAACTCCTTTTCGAAGCTCACCAGGAAGTAGATTCCGTTTTTGGTTCAGCAGCATTCTTCATCGGTTTTCTCATAATTCTTCTAATTCATTGACAAGTCTATGCCCATGGTTTATAGGTTATAAAAAAAAGTCAAGGAGTGTTCAAAATGAACGAAAAGAGTAACGAATTTGCAGGAACAAGGATTCTGATTGTCGAAGACAATCCTATAAATCAAGTTGTGACGAAGGAAAATCTCGAAAAAGTCGGGTGTCAAGTTGATATGGTCGGAAGCGGAAAAGAAGCTCTCGTCCTGATTCCAGATAATACATATGATTTTATCTTCATGGACATCCAAATGCCAGATATGGATGGATACGAAGCCACGAAACAAATCCGAGCTAAAGAAAAAAATGGCAAAAAGACCTTAATTATAGCTCTAACTGCCAATGTCACACCAGAGGATAGGGAAAAATGTTTTCAGGCTGGAATGGATGATTACATTCCAAAGCCCATAGAGCTCAATACGTTAGCTAATATGCTTCGTAAACACAGTAATTAATAAACTCGACTTTGTACAAAGTCGAGGTAGCGTTAACCGACAACTCTGCCTAAAAGATCGTAGCCAGCGACTCCTGTGATTTCCACGTCGTAAAATTCCCCAAATGCTGTCACAAGACTTCCATCATTAATGATCACTTGCCCATCCACTTCGGGACATTGCCCTTGATGACGTCCTCGCATCAGGAGATCTGACTCGGGATGATACCCCTCAACCACAACTCTTAGGGTCCGACCCACAAGCTTTTGATTCAATTTCTCCACTTTCTTCAATTGAAGCCCTGCAAGTCTTCGATGACGTTTTCCTTTTACCTTGTCTGATATTTGGTCAGACAAGGTGGCAGCATGACTCCCCTCCTCAGGCGAAAATTGAAAAATCCCCACATTATCCAAGGGATATTCCTGAATAAATTGGGACAGCTCTTCAAACTGCTCTTGAGTTTCCCCTGGATACCCGACAATTAAACTGGTTCGGATGGTAAAATCGGGTATTCTCTCACGAAGATTGGTAATCACTCGGATAATATCTTCTTTCGATGTCGCCCGTCGCATCGACTTCAAAATATCGTTATTGACATGTTGAATAGGCATATCCAGATAACGACAAATACGACCGTCTGTGCGAATCAGCTCGATCAGATCATCATTAATCTCATCAGGATAGACATAGAGAAGCCTCAGCCAGAAATCTCTCTCATCTTGCAAAAGCTCCTTTAGCAAATGGACAAGACCGTCAGATTTTCGAAAACCTAAATCTTTCCCCCAATCTCCAAGATCCTGGGCAATCAAAATAATCTCTTTAACCCCTTGATCCAGAAGCAATTTTAACTCTTTAAGAATCCGTTCCACCGGCTTACTTTTCAAGGGTCCTTTGATATTGGGAATGATACAGTAGGCACACCGTTTGCGGCACCCTTCGGCAATTTTGAGATAGGCATAATGATGAGGAGTGGAAATTTGTCTGGGCACTTCCCCGGCCTCGAGATAGCTTCGAGTTGAAGTGATTTGAAACCCTTGTTCTTCAGCTTCAACTGCTTTTAAAATTCCTTCGACATCACCGGAACCCAAAAAATAGTCCACATTAGGATGATGTTCCTTGATCTGATCACTATGAGTTTGGACCATGCAACCTGTGACAATCACCTTCGCCCCCTCTTTTCTCTCGTCCATCGCCTCATCTATCACCGATAAAGCTTCGTCTCGTGACGCCTCAAGAAATCCACAGGTATTGATGATGATATAATCAGATTCCGGCATGTCATTGGCGACCTGGTACCCTGCCTTAAGGAGAATCCCGAGCATGACCTCCGTATCAACCAGATTTCGAGGACATCCGAGGCTAATAAAATAAACCTGATTCCCCCTGAGGCAGAATCGGCTTCCACCCTCTGGTTCACTGGCCACTACTGGAGTCTCTTGATACATCTTAAGCATATTTTTGTCCTTTGATCGTTATACCGATCGTGTTTCAAAAATCGGTTTTTGAAACACGATCGGTATATAACCCAAGTGTCCACCTATGAAGCATCCATCTAAAAACAGATTTTCCTCGTGCGAAAAAGGTCTATTTTTGCCTACTCTCATGGAGTATGTAAAAAAATAGCCCTTTTCCTCACAAGAAAAATCTGCATTTTATCTGAATACTTCATAGGTGGACACTTGGGTTTATAGGATTAAATTATAGAAAAAACTGGGATTATTGGCCATGAATGAAAAACACCAGTTGCAAAAAAAACTGTGATAAATAGAATTATGTAATGATTTACTTATCACAACCTTACGAGTCTCGTTGGGATGGTGTTTAGGAATAATCTCTATGACTCTAAGGGATGGTGGGGATGGTGAATAAACCAAAAAAAATCTTGCTTACAGGTGGTCGGTCAACGATCGCCCTCGAACTAGCCAGACAGTTCAAAGCAAGTGGCCATACAGTCTATGTAGCAGATTGCAAAAAGTTGCACATCTGCCGTTTTTCGAATTCGATCAAAAAAAGTTTTTCTACCCCCAGCCCCCGTTATTATCCAGATGAATTCATTGAAAAGTTAATTCAAATTATCGAAGAGAACGATATTGATCTGTTGATTCCCACTTGTGAAGAAATCATGTATATTTCTGGACATCTTGAATCGTTCCCCAAGAGTTGTCAAGTATTCTGTTCATCATTTGATATAATTCACGAATTACACAGCAAATGGTTGTTTAATCAAAAAGTTGAATCCATCGGCCTGACAGTCCCAAAAACGCAGTTGGTCCGCAACCAGGAGGACTTGAATCGAGTCGACATAGCACCACCCTACGTTTTGAAAGCGACCTATTCTCGGGCATGTCAGAATTTAGTTCTTGTAGAACCAAACACAAATCAACCGCATATTGCATTTGAACCATATAATCCCTGGGTGGCGCAAAAGTGGATTGATGGAGAAAAGTATTGCACTTACAGCGTGGTTCACAATGGAAAAATCCACGCTCAGGCCATCTACCCCGTCCGTTTTACAGTTGATGGAAGTTCCTGCATCACATTTGAAGCAATTAGGCACGAGAAGATTTTTGAGTGGGTGACCCATTTTATGGAAGCGACAAAGTTTACGGGACAAGTCGCCTTCGACTTTATCCAACAAAATGATGGCTCACTTTACGCGATTGAATGCAATCCACGGGCAACCCACGGACTTCACATGTACACACTTGAAGACAAGCTACCCCAAGCGTTCTTTGGTGAAAATGAGACTGTCATCAAACCGAAACTTGGGACACAACGACAACTTGCGATTGGAATGGCCGCATTTGGCTGGCGGCAAGTGAATCGGAAAAGTGATCTTCCCCCCTTCCATAAAATATTTTTTAATGTCAAAGATGTCGTATTTTCAAAACAGGATCCTAAACCCTTTATTTCGATGTCTTTTATATTTCCCATGTATTGGCTGACGAGCAAAAAATATGGCATTAGTATTGCTGAAGCCTACACCCACGATATGGAATGGAACGGCGATCGTCTCACAACAAATCAACCTTGATTCTTTATGCGTTTAATTTTTTGTTATTTTCTATTTTATGCGACTGCTTTGTTTGGCGATGCTTTTGATGATCTCGTGACAGCATATGAAAAATACGGAGGAGATAAATACATGATCTGTGAAGAGATCATTCAAACATCTCATGTGCTGCAAGCTGCCTACATCGCGAATGAAGCGGGAGCTCCCGAAAACATTGTGATCGGTCTTCTTTTTCATGATATTGGTCAGGTGGCCATAAAAGAAAACGTGGGAAATATTGAGGTTCTTCACAGGTACCATGATGATATTGGTGAAGAGTGGTTAGAGGAACGAGGTTTCCCTGAAAAAGTCTGTAAACTCGTAAAATTTCACACTTTAGCAAAAGTGGTGCTGTGTATGGAAGACGAGGAGTATTTTGAACACCTTTCTTTGGCTTCGAAAGAAAGCTATTACTACCAAAGAGATAAGTATTTAAATGAGCCAGGTCAGCTCTCTCTCGACAGATTCAACGCCCTCCCATACCGCGAAGACATTTTGACGTCGCGCAAGTGTGATGACATGGCAAAAATAGCTGGAATGGATCCAGATCACTTTATCGCGTACAAGGAAATGATTGAACGAGTGATTCGAGGTAAAGGAAAACCAGCTCAAAATCCTGAATGGAGAGAAACCGTGAACGCACTCCATCGCGAAATGTGCCGAGATCGGTCTTCATTTGAGGAAATGATGAAAAACAGAATTAAATCCCCTCGGAATCTCCCACATCTATGACAATCTTACCACGGGCTCTACCCGTTTCACTTTTGGCGTGGGCGTCTGCTACGTGAGACAACGGAAATGTAGAATCAATCACAGAACGCAACTTTCCATCTTTGACAAGATCATAAAGTTCGTACAAATCGTCTTGATTGCTTTTAAGCAGCACCATATAGGACTTTTTCTTGCTGAAGAGAACTCGTTGCTTCAACCAATCCCAAAAGACTTTTATGCTTGGTAAAGCTGAAATAAAAATACCATTTTCATTTAAGACTTGTCGGCAGGTTGTGAGAGTTTCGTGACCAATCGTGTCAAAAACGATATCTTGATCTTTCACAACATCCTGAAACTTCTCTTTCGTGTAATCGATCACATGGTCAGCACCAAGACCTTTGACAAGATCCACGTTTTTCCCACTGCACACAGCGGTCACTTCGGCTCCAAAGGACTTAGCAATCTGAACCGCATAAGTGCCAACTCCTCCCGACCCCCCAATGATCAAAATCTTCTCACCTGATGTTGGTGTTCGGTATTTTGTGAACGCTTGCCATGCGGTCATTCCGGCAAGAGGAATGGCAGCCGCTTCCTGATGACTCAGCGACTTGGGCTTTAAAGCCACAACTGATTGATTGGCAGAAACATATTCTGCATAGGCTCCGATCGCTCCTGGTTCCAGACAACAAAATACCTCATCTCCAGGCAGGAAACCTTTAACATTATCTCCGACCTCTACAATCAGGCCCGAAACATCAAATCCCAAAGTTGATGGAAAGGATATGGGGAAAATCCACTTCACGTGTCCGCTTCGGATCTTCCAATCAACGGGGTTCACGCTGGAAGCCAGGACTCGTATCAACACTTCATCACGCATGGGTTCTGGCTGAGACCTTTCTCCATACTGAAGAACCTCCCTACCTCCAAATTTTTCAATAAAAACCGCTTTCATAGCCACATACTCTTTTTAAAAAAAACTATCTAAGATTTTGAAATTAATGTAAAATCATAAGATTTTAGCAGTCTTTAGTTGGTTCTTTATCTAAAATTAATGTTTTCCGATTAGGATGACTCTTTAAATGTAGGAGAAAAACATGTCAGAAAGCATAAGAATCACAAGTGATGACAGATTAGCCGAGTTCCATCGAGAGCTTGAACTGATTGCTCGTGACTACAAAAAGATTAATCAGGTGCCCTCAGAAGTGAACCCAAATTCATTTGCTTTTGAATTCCTGAAATTGTCACGGGAAATGGAATTTGAGCTTTTGGACAATATCGTCAGTCACATTAAGTCGAAGAATTCCATTGATAAAGTGGCCCAGAAATTTGTCTTGAAGTTGTTAAGAGGTGATTTAAACGTCGCAGAAGATCGTTACGAAAATCTCGTACACCTCGCCAAGATTTATATAAAATGAGGCCATAAGAGGCTGTTTACAAATTTGGAATCAGCTTATCCAATTTTTTGGGCAAGGTGGATCTTATTTCCATCATTAACTCCTTTGTTGTGACGATTTTGCGAATAGTTTATCTGAAAAAGTCCAAATCCGTCTAGATATAAAAATTTTTTGGTAAAATTTAACCACGAAGATCGCGGTCTTCGCGATCTTCGCGGTTAAAGCTAGCCAAAAATTTCTTTCCACTTTAAAGTTATTGAGTCAGAGAATAGCATGAAAAAATACAATCACAATCCAAAAATCAAGGAGATTCAATGAGCTTCCCAGATGTCATGGAAAATTCAGGACAGGCGGGTTCCTGGGGAAAAACTAACCTTATCGGTCCTTGCGCTGTCTATTTTACCGTCGGAACTGTGCATACCATCACTGGTGGACTTAACCCTGTTAGCGGATTGATGATGGGCATTGCTTCATCAATCGTCGATATCGTTGCAGGAATCATCACAAATGGCTCAACAAAAGATGAAGATATGTATTTTCGCCTTGCGGCAACCTCCCTTATCCCCCTATCTATGGGCATGTGCCTTGGATTAACACTCACTACAGCTTTGGTCATGAGCATTATCAATCTGGGGACACGAGTTATTCTGAATGAATACGTTTTTGATGTGAACCTATCTCAATAAATCATTTTGATAACTTTTTTGCCTCTTAAGGCTAGTTTTGGCAAAATTTTTCGCCCAACTGAATCCAATTGAGCTCAAAATTTTGCCGAAACTAGCCTTAAGATTCATAAAAATCTATGTCAAAAGCATTTATTGAGATAGGTTCATGACTGATGAATAAATAAAATTTTACAATAATTCAAAAATGCATACATTAGCTCTAGATGGGGGTTTATCAGATGACTACTCGCTCAAGAACTCGCGAAGAAAAACTTATCACTGAATTATTCGATTTGTGTGACATCAAATTAAACGGAGATGACACCTGGGATATTCGGGTACTGGATGACAGATTTTATAAAGAGTTGATTCGGAAGGGGGATATCGGCCTTGGGGAGTCCTATATGGAAGGATGGTGGGGTTGCCCCAGAATTGACTTGATGATCGAAAGGTTAATCCGCGGTAAAATTCTAGAAAAAATCAAAAATAACCCCCGGTTAATTTTCCTTACCCTTCAGAACCTTTTCTTTAATTGCCAGAATCTGTCTGGCGCGAAAAAGGTCGCAAAAGTGCACTATGACATTGGCAATGATCTTTATGAACTGATGCTAGATAGTCGCATGAACTACAGCTGTGGTTATTGGAAATATGCACAAGACCTTGAACAAGCACAGGAAGATAAATTAGAAATGATTTGTCAAAAACTGCAGTTAGAACCTGGGATGCGTCTCCTCGATATTGGCTGTGGGTGGGGAACAATGGCTAAGTATGCCGCTGAAAATTATGGAGTCGAGGTGGTAGGGATCACCATATCTGAAGAACAACATAAGTTTGCGACTGAACGTTGCCGAGGCCTTCCAATTGAAATTCGCATCGAGGATTACAGACATCTCAATGGGTTATTTGACCGAGCCGTCTCGATCGGGATGTTTGAGCACGTGGGATTAAAAAACT
>SDBV01006816.1_pt1 | contig 15732 bp, 13 predicted proteins | sample 2277081 | NCBI WGS metagenome assembly SDBV01 (sample SAMN10402039, study PRJNA504765) | marine sediment metagenome | isolation source: marine sediment core GS10_PC15, 223 cmbsf | place: Arctic Ocean: Southern Knipovich Ridge | collected 2010
AATAATCACCCCAACTGAAGAGATGGTGTCACCGATAATATGCCAGAAGGCGCCTTTTATATTCAGGCTGTGGTGGCTGCCTCGCCTCAGCAGCAATATGCCAGCAAGATTGGCGATTAGACCGATGGTAGCCACCAACAACATTATTGAGGTATTGACCGTAGGCGGCTCCAAAAACCGCTGGTAAGCTTCATAGAAAATATAAGCAGCAACCAGGACCAGAGTGACGCCATTAGCCAGCGCCGCCATGATTTCGGCACGGTGGTAGCCATAGGTTCTGGTTGGCGTTGCCGGCCGTCTGGCCATGGTCATGGCAAACAGGCTCAAGCCCAGTGCCAGCGCATCTACCAGCATATGCCCGGCGTCACCGAGCAGGGCCACACTGTTACTCAGGATGCCGCCGATGACCTCGACTACCGTGATAACGGCTACGATGATAAGGGCTAGCTTCAGTGGTTTAGTATTGACAAAGTGCGCCCTTTCATGTGGGTGATGATGAGCTTCCATCTTAAATAGTCCCGATACTATGTCCTTGCTGTTTACTCTAGTTAAATAATATCACACTCATACCAAGGAGAGAAACACCCGATGGACTCTTGGGCGCGTGGACCCGTGTGCACGTGGAAGGTAGTTATGGGTTTGGGGAGGGGGGGTGGTGTTAGCCTAGATTTGATTTATTTCTTTGCACAGGTACTATTCACTAACTCGCCTCTTGGTGAATATGCCCTGCGATCCTGTCAATACACTGGAAGAGCTTCGCGCTGGGGAATTTCTTATCTTGTATCCGAATGTGATTCCCTCTAACCTCTATTTCGGGTGCTTTGGATTTCACAAGCATGCTGCGCAGTTTGGTATCTTCATTAAGTCTTTGAGCAAGCTTGTTGTTTCTCCAGTAGTAATCCACCACCCTTCCTAGAAACTTCTTCACGGGACTACCAGTGACAGGCGCCATAGGAATGGGTTTAACCCGAATCGTACAATCCATGAAGTAACGAATTCTGACTTCCCCACTTCCATCAAAACCTACTGCGCCAGGGACTCTATTAATCACTCCCTCTTCATGGAATCCAACCGTTTCTACATTAGTGCTCCTTAGCCTGATTCCACCTAGGCCCAATCGCCAGGAGGACTCATCTTGCTTATTATGTTCAACCTCGGGCTCTATTAATTCTGCCTCTGTGCCATACTGCCTTAGTTGGTCTGCCAATTGAGAAATTTGCAACGATGGTTTCGGCAATATTCTGTGCTCATATCGAATTGAGCTTCGCATAATATCACTGTACACTTCTATGGCGTTACCGCCGAACTCAACACGTTTCTCCAATTCAGATTTATCTATATATTTTACTACACATCTGTCAGGAACCTTAGAAATATTTCTAGAGCAATAGCATTCTTTGATGAGACTATAGGGAATATCAAGCGCTCTATCTCGTATACCCGTATCTGTGATTTCAAGTTTATTTAGGAAGCCAACCTTATACGAACTAATGACTTGTTGATTTTCCTTGTCTTCCATACTACACCTCCCAATTCAAGATTATGATGCTCAAAACCCAAAGGCACCAGCCACCGCCACATTACTTAGCGGTTCCAGTGCCCTTGTTATCTACTTTCATTTTCCTTAGACCAATTCCTGGTTTCTAGGGACGTCTTACATTTTTGGGCTTGAGTATAGTCCTCGTATGCGATTTTGTCAAGACACAGAAAAGAGAGGTCGCTTATAAACCTCACCACTTCGGCTGGGCTTAACCGGGGCGGTATGCTAACCCTTCCACATCGTCAAGCTGACCGGCGAGCCAATTCAGTACCTTTAGATAGTCTCGGAGGTAACGGGTCATCAGGAAGTTCTGGCGAACATGCTCCCTGCCGATGTTCCCCATGCGCGCTGCCACCTGGGGGTTCTGGAGCAGGTAGGTGATCCGGTTGGCGCACTCCGGCACCGTATTAACCAGGTAACCGGTTTTACCATAGATGATTTGTAGCGGTATACCGCCCACATTACCGGCAACCACCGGGCGTCCTTTCCACAAAGCCTCGGAGACCGTAAGACCGAAGCCTTCCCTCGCTGAATTCTGAACGATGACACTCGCTGCTCGCTGAAAGGCATTTACCTCCACGTTGCCAATGCCAACCAGGTTGGTCAGCAGATACAGGTCGCAATCCCCGCCAGCGTAGTCACACACACTCTGAAAGTACTTTCGGGTATCGGGGTCATCCTGTGGCATGGAAGTGAGCAGCGCCAGTTGCACCCAGGGAACTTCACGCTTTACCATGCGGTAGGCATCAATTACCCCCCACGGGTTCTTTGTCCTGTCGAAGCGGGAGACCTGGAGGATGAGGGGGCGGTTGAGATTTACACCGTAGGGAGAGAGAACCTGCGCAATCGTCTCCGCTGACAGCTCGGTATTCTTGGAACTGAGCGGGTCTATGGCCGGCGGCAGGATAAAAACGTGGGAATCGCCAAGGCCGTCTTTGACAAAGTCTTCCAGCGTAAAGATGAGGCCATCGTAAATCTCGACAAATGGTCGCAGGAACTGCCAGACGTCATCCCGGCTCTCAGTCAGGTCAATATGGCAGCGCCATAGCCATTTCCCGTGGCGTTCCCTGCTGCTGGACTGCAGCACCATTTTCAGGATGCCGGCGGGTTGAGGGTCGTGGATTATAACGAAATCGTAGTCTTGCTCAAAAAGCTCGGCATTCATTTGATTATAGTGCAGCCACACCTTGCTCATATACTGGTTCCAGGGAAATGGCATACCCTGCAGGCTATCATGCATGGTCTTGGTGACCTGAAAGAACTTGTCATCCCCTTTGATGACCTGCCACTCCGCTTGAAGCCCGATGTCATTCATCAGCGGCACCAGCGTGGCCATAATTTCAGCGACACCGCCGCCAAAGGCACTGGAGTTAATATGAACTATCCGTGACCCCCGCAAAGAGGCGGCCAGGCTGCGGATTTCTTCAATAACCTGTTCACCGACTATTTCTCGGTAGTCTTCCAGTGATTTGGGGATAACGGTAACCGGACTAAGCATACATTTCCTTTTCTCTGGCCTTCAACCAAATCCGTATAGTCAGCTAAGGCAATAACGGAATTATAACAAAAGTATGGCGGCTAAACCAGTTTTTTCCAGACAGGAACACGCTATCTCATGAACCCATAGTTTGAGCTACTCCGAATCTTGCTTGAAATGTTCCTTGCCAATTTGCGAATTTCGCTCTGTTTTTGATACATTTTCTCCCCCCCTTGTGTCGGGCAGTTTGGATATGGTATACTGGCAAAGGTTCTCAGGCAAGAATGGGAGGGGAAGTATTGCTGGCAGACTTTGGCCTTATTGCGTTATTTCTGTTAGTTGCCATTGGTTTTGCCGCTATAACTCTGCTTCTCCCCGTCGCCCTCACGTTTCTTAAGGTTGTCCCCAAGAAGCCCAACGCTATCAAAAGTTCTACCTATGAATGCGGGATGCAGACTATTGGCACCTCATGGATTCAATTTAATTTCCGCTATTATTTTTATGCGCTATTGTTCGTGGCTATTGACGTCCTGGTGCTTTTTCTGTATCCATGGGCAGTCGACATCAGAAAACTGGGTAGTTTTGGCTTTATCGGGGTAACTACCATTATCTTTATTGTTATGGTCGGCTATGTCTATGCCTGGAGGAGAAAGGTTCTGGAATGGAAGTAGGGGATAAACCGCAGCGCTATATTTACTCGGATACGGAGCTTGATAGGGCTGAGGGTGAGGTCATCGAGGCACTAAAAGCGCATTCCCGGCAGATTATCCCTGACCCGGATGAGTGGCTGGACCAGGAAGTGCGCCGCAATATACTGCTGACAACGGTGGATGCAGCGCTTAACTGGGCACGGCGGTCTTCAGTGTGGCCGGTGCTCGCTTTTCCGGCCTGCTGTGCCTTTGAACTGATGGCCACCGCCGCCTCCCGCTTTGATATTTCTCGATTTGGCATGGAAGTCATGCGTGCCTCGCCACGGCAGGCTGACCTGATGATTACCGCCGGAACCTTAACCTGGAAGATGGCACCCCAGATACGGCGGATTTACGACCAGATGCCGGAGCCAAAGTGGGTAATAGGTATGGGAGCATGCGGTATCAGCGGAGGTATCTTCGCCGACTCCTACGCCGTGGTGCCAGGGTATAATCACATTATCCCGGTCGATGTCTACGTGCCCGGCTGTCCACCGCGCCCGGAAGCCCTGCTTCACGGCATACAGATGCTTCATGACAAGATAGCCAAAAGAAGCTTGCTGCAGGAGGTCAAGTAACGGTTGACGGTAGCTCTCTCTGGTAAGGAAATCGCTGACAAGCTGGAGCCGAAATTTCCAGGAAGCATTGTTGAATCAAACGAAAATAGCCTGGTTATCAAGAGCGAGTTTCTACTGGCTATAGCCACCTTTCTCAAGACAGCACCTGACCTCCATTTCAACTACCTCAGCAGCATTACCGCAGTTGACTATCGCCGCTACTTTGAAGTGATTTACCGGCTTGTCTCCATGGTGCACAATCACAGCCTGACAGTAAAAGTCCGAATTCATGAGCGGGACAATCCGGCCCTGCCTTCACTGGTTGGCCTGTGGCGAGGAGCTGATTTACAGGAGCGCGAGATTTATGACCTATTCGGAATCGGCTTTGAGGGTCACCCCAATCTGAAACGAATCGTTCTCTGGGAAGGGTTTCCCGGGCATCCACTGCGTAAGGATTTTGAGCATAATGGCAATTAAGACCGAGCCTTTTGTGGTTAATATAGGCCCCCAGCACCCCAGCACCCACGGCGTGTTTCGCATGCGGGTAACTCTTGATGGAGAGGTCGTTATTGAGATGGAGCCAGTCTATGGCTATCTCCATCGAGGGGTTGAGAAGCTGGCTGAGGGGCGCACTTATAAACAGAACATCCCGCTGACTGACAGGCTGGATTATGTATGCTCTATGACCAATAACCAGGCTTATGTTATGGCGGTGGAGAAGCTGGCTGGCATACCGGTGCCAGAGCGAGCCGAGTACATCCGGGTCATTATGGCTGAGCTTCAGCGCATCGCCAACCACCTGGTTGCCGTCGGCGCTTTTCTCAATGACTGTGGTGCTTTTATGACTCCCTTCCTCTATATGTTCCGGGAAAGAGAAAAGATAGTAGACCTGTTCGATATGGTCTGTGGACAGCGGCTCACCTATAACTACATGCGCTTTGGCGGGGTAAGCCAGGATATTCCCGACGAGTTTTCGCCGGCTCTGGCAAAGTTTGTCGCCGATATGCCGTCCTTTATTGACGAGTATGACCAGCTTCTGGCGGAGAATGAGATACTGCTGGTCAGGGCTAAGGGTGTTGGCATCCTGTCCAGAGAGGTGGCCATCGATATTTCAGCCAGCGGGCCAGTGCTTCGTGGCAGCGGTGTTGAATGGGATATCCGCAAGGTGGACCCCTACTCGGTTTATGACCGTTTTGAGTTTGACATTCCCACCGGCACTGTGGGCGACTGTTACGACCGCTACCGGGTAAGGACAGAGGAGATGAGGCAGAGCCTGCGGATTATAAAGCAAGCCATGGAGCAGCTACCCCCGGGCCCGGTATTGACCCCGGTGCCGCTCCGGCTGTGCCCACCGGCGGGCGAAGCCTATGCGCACATTGAATCCCCAAAGGGCGAGCTCGGCTTTTACCTGGTGTCAGACAATTCGGCCGCTCCCTATCGCTGGCATGTCAGAGCACCGTCCCTGATTAACCTCACCGCGCTCCGGGATATGGTGGTCGGCTGGAAGCTGGCTGACGCTATAGTCATCTTTGGCAGTATTGACATTACTATGGCTGAGGTGGATAGATAGTGACCTTACTGGAGAACTACTGGGTTCACTTTGCCGTGTTTGCGGTCATAATTCTCGTCTTCGTCCTCTCCATGGTTATGGGATTCATCTATATTGAGCGGCGGGGCATAGGCCGTTTTCAGGCGCGTCTTGGCCCCAACCGGGCCGGCCCCTTTGGCTTGCTTCAGCCAGTTGCCGATGCCATCAAAGTGCTGCTCAAAGAGGACATTATCCCGGCTAAGGGAGATAAGTGGGTTTTCTGGCTGGCCCCGGCGGTTGCCTTTGTGCCGGTGCTGATGATTTTCGCCGTGATTCCCTTCCAGAGCGGCGCCCTGCTGGCTGACCTTAACATCGGCATCCTCTATATAGTCGCCGTAAGCTCGGTAATAGTGGTGGGGGTGTTTATGGCCGGGTGGAGTTCCAACAACAAATACTCTCTTTTCGGTGCGATGCGGGACGTGGCCCAGCTAATCAGCTATGAGATACCTATGGTGCTGGCTATTGTCGGTGTGGTGCTGGTTGCCGGCTCCCTGTCAATGACCGAAATTGTGGAAGCGCAGAGCATCCCCTTTATTTTGCTACAGCCACTGGGTTTCCTTATTTTCTTTATCGCGGCTCTGGCAGAGATTAATCGCAGTCCATTTGACCTGGTGGAGGCTGATTCGGAGATTGTGGCCGGTTATTTTATTGAATACTCCGGGATGAAGTTTGCCATGTTTTTCCTGGCGGAATACTGTGAAGCCATCGCTATCTCAGCGATAGTCACCACCCTGTTCCTCGGTGGCTGGAAAGGGCCCCTGTTACCTCCTTTCCTCTGGTTTCTGCTCAAGGTAGTGTCCGTCTTTTTCCTCATCATCTGGATACGGAGCACCATTCCGCGACTGCGAATAGACCAGGTAATGGCTTTTGCCTGGAAGTTCCTGCTGCCTCTGGCTTTTATTAACCTGCTTATCACCGGGATACAGGTGCTCGTCTGGCCGGACGGACTGCCCTGGCCGGTAATATTCTTAAACCTGGGCATAATGGCAGTTTTGGTAGTTTTATGGTCGAAGTTTTACAGACTGGGAGGCGGCAGGGTTGAAGTTTGAGCATTATGGCGCCGGCATAGCTAAAGGCATGGCAGTAACCATGAAAAACCTGCTGCGCAGGCCGGTTACCACGCAGTATCCGGAAGAAAGGCTGACCGTTTCCCGCCGAATTAGGGGCAACGAACTCGCCTGGAGCCGGGAAAAATGTACTGGTTGTTACACCTGTGCCAGGAGCTGTCCGCATGGCGTTATCACCATCGAGACCCCCGAGAACGGAAGTAAGGGAATAGTGCCGGCGCCGTGTACCCAGCGGTGCCCGGCCAATGTAGATGCCGCCCGTTACGTCCGTTTGATTGCCGAGGGCAAGCATGCTGAGTCGCTAGCGGTGGTCAGGGAGAAGATACCCTTCCCCTCGGGGTGTGGTTTCATCTGTGCTCATCCCTGCGAGACCGAGTGTACCCGGGGCCAGCTCGATGAGCCGATTGCCATCCGTATTCTGAAGCGGTTTGCCTGGGAACATGACAACGGGCTGTGGAAACAGAACTCCAGGCTGGCGCCGCCTACCGGTAAGCGGGTGGCTGTTATCGGCGCCGGGCCGGCCGGGCTTACCGCCGGCTTTTACCTGGCCAAGCTTGGACATTCGGTAACTATTTTTGAGGCCCTGCCTGAGGCGGGTGGCATGATGCGGTATGGTATTCCTGAGTACCGGTTGCCCAAGGCCATCCTCCGGGCAGAGATTAAAGAGATAACCGACATCGGCGTGGAGATAAAAACAAACACGAGCGTGGATTCGCTGGAGAGCCTTCTCAAGCAGGGTTATCACGCTATCTTTATCGGGGTGGGTGCGCAGCAAGCTACGGGCATAGGTGTTGACGGCGATGATGACCCACGGGTACTGGGGGGTGTATACTTCCTGAAAGATGTGAATATGGGGATGAAAGTGGATGTGGGCAACCGGGTGGCGGTTATCGGCGGCGGCAATACCGCTATGGATTCGGCGCGTACGGCGCGGCGCCTCGGGGCTGAGGAGGTTACTATAGTCTACCGGCGCACCCGGGCCGAGATGCCAGCCAGTGCTGAGGAGATTGAAGAGGCCCTTCATGAAGGCATAAAGATATATTTCCTGGCAGCACCATCGAGGGTTATAAGCCAGGACAGTGAAGTGCAGCTGGAGTGTATCCGCATGAAGCTGGGCGCTCCCGATGACAGTGGCCGACGGCGTCCTGAGTCTATCGAGGGCAGCGAGTTCATCATGGGTTTTGATACTATTATCGCCGCTATTGGTCAGCGCCCGGACATTCCAGAATCATTTGATGTGCCGACCAGCCGCTGGAAAACTATCGAGGTTGATGCCGATACTCTGGCGACCAACAGAGAGGGTATATTTGCCGGCGGCGATGCCGTGCTGGGGCCGGCTACCGTCATCGAAGCTATTGCTGCCGGAAGAAAGGCAGCCACCTCCATAGACAAATATCTGGGCGGCAATGGAGTTATTGACGAAGTGCTGGCACCGGTGGAGGGTGTACCCTCACGGGCTGGCGGCCCTAAAGAGGCATATCGGCCGGAAATACCGGCCATCCCGCCTGAACAGCGAATCAACAGCTTTGATGAAGTGGAACTCAGCCTGCCTGAGGAACTGGCAGTTGAGGAGGCACAGCGGTGCCTGAGGTGTGACCTTGCTTACCGCCCGGAGAAGTATGAGATAGACGGCGGAAAGTGCATATACTGTGCTCTATGCGTTGAGTCCTGTCCCTTTGATGCGCTGTTTATGGGTTATGGTTACGAGCAGGGCATGTACCGGTTGCCGGAGACGATACTGAGCAAGGAGGAATTGCTGGTGGGGGATAAACGGCAACCCAGTGGTTATGCCCACCCGGAAATCGAGGCAACCCTACCCAGGCAGACTTTACTTCTGGAACGACATAAGGCGAAAAAACATGGGGCTTGATATTGCCTTCTGGGTCCTGGCTATAATAGGTGTCGCCGCTGCTCTGGCAGTGGTTTTGTTCCGTGATATTTTCCGGGCGGCGCTTTCTTTAATTCTGTGTTTCCTGGTGGTGGCTGGAATCTACGTTACCCTCAGTGCTGACTTCCTGGCTGCCGCCCAGGTCCTGATTTATGTTGGCGCTATATCCGTCTTAATTATTCTGGCTATCATGCTGACCAGGGATGTCCAGCGGGGTAGTCTCACCAATAAACTGAGAGTGCCGGCTTTTGTGGTGGCGGTTTTGCTTCTGGCGGTAATCAGCTTTGCGGTGACTAATACCGGCTGGCAGATATCCGGGCAGGCTCCTCTGGAGCCAACTACGGCGGCTCTGGCTGGCAAGCTCTTTGGCGAGGGTGGCTTTATGCTAGCGGTAGTTATCGCCGCTCTCCTTTTACTGGCCGCCATTTTGGGGGCTATTGTTATGGTCAGGGAGAAGTAGCTAGATTTGGGGACTCGTTTATCAGGGGAAGTTTGAAGGGGCGGAGTCCCTTCAGAACCAGTGCTCCCCCTCTCCTTCGAAGGAGAGGGGGATACAGGGGGTGAGGATGATAAATAATCTAGGTCTGGAACATTATCTTATACTATCCGCCATCCTATTCTCCATAGGGCTATATGGGGCCCTGGCTAAACGCAATGCCGTGGTCATCCTGATGTCTATTGAGATTATGCTCGTCGCCGCCAGTATTGCCATGGTTGCTTTCTCCCGGTACATTGTGCCGACACTGCTGACCGGGCAGGTTTTTGTCATATTTATCATGGTGGTGGCGGCGGCAGAGGCAGCAGTGGGCTTAGCCATCATCATGGCTATCTACCGGAGCTACAACACCATAGATGCCACCAAAATAAACTTAATGAAATGGTAATTTAGGATGTTTATTGAGGGGTAGATGGAAGGGGTGAAAGGAGAGTCAAAGCCTCTCTTACATAACTAATTCCCCCTCTCCCCTTGTCTGAAATAGTAGAAAGGGGGGAGTTTAAGAGGGGCAAAGTCCCTCTTAAACTCGCTTCCCCTTCCCCTTGTTAAGGGGAAGGGGATACAGGGGATAGGGTTACTAAATAAAACTCAAAGGGTGAGGAGTTAGTGGCAATCTCGAAATATATTATGGTGTTCAGGAAAGTATGATGCCGTCTGAGTTAATCTGGCTTATAATCCTGCTGCCCTTTTTCTCATTTATAATAATTGTTTTCGTCGTTAGACCTTTTCTGAGCCATACGCCCAGGCTGAGCGGCTACATTACGATAGGGGCTATCTCAGGTTCTTTTATCCTGTCAATCTGGGCACTGGCGCAGGTGCTGGCTGCCCCCGGTCATGAGATACCGCTGCCTGATATCGGCTGGGTGGTTATTGAAGGTGGGGTTACCATTCAGCTGGGGCTGATGATGGACTCGCTGACGGCGGTTATGCTGATTGTGGTTACTGTGGTCAGCCTGCTGGTGCAGATTTATTCACAGGGCTACATGCATGGCGACCCCGGTTATCACCGCTACTTTGCTTTTATGTCGCTGTTCACCATGTCAATGTTAGGCGTGGTGCTGGCAGACAGCCTGCTGCTGGTGTTCGTCTTCTGGGAGCTGGTCGGCCTGTGCTCCTATTTCCTCATTGGCTTCTGGTTCCACCGGCCGGCGGCCGCCAATGCGGCTAAAAAAGCCTTCATCGTTACCCGCCTTGGCGACTTCGGCTTCCTGGCGGCCATTCTGGTCCTGTTTTACAATACCGGGACCTTTGATATTGCGGAATTGCATGGTTTGGCGATAGCCGGAGTTCTAGCCGGCACCACCCTTACCTGGGCGGCGATTGGCATCTTTGCCGGGGCAGCCGGCAAGTCAGCCCAGTTCCCGCTCCATGTCTGGCTGCCTGACGCTATGGAAGGCCCGACGCCGGTTAGCGCCTTAATCCATGCGGCCACCATGGTGGCGGCGGGCGTCTTTCTGGTAGCCCGCATGTTTCCGCTCTTTGAGCACTCGGTGGCAGCTTTGACTACGGTAGCTATCATCGGCGGCTTTACTGCCATCTTCGCCGCCAGTATGGGCCTGGTAATGACTGATATTAAACGGGTGCTGGCTTATTCCACCATCAGCCAGCTTGGCTATATGATGCTGGGGCTGGGCACCGGTGGCGTAGCCATCGGCATTTTTCACCTGTTTAATCATGCCTTTTTCAAGGCGCTGCTGTTTATGGGGGCAGGCAGTGTGAATCATGCCACCGGCACATTTGATATGCGCCGGATGGGCGGGCTGCGCAAGTTTATGCCGTGGACATATGCCACCTTTGTTATTGCTTCGCTTAGTATCGCCGGTATCTGGCCCCTCGCCGGCTTCTGGAGCAAGGACGAGATATTAGCCAGTGCCGGCAGCCAGCCAATCTTATTCTACCTGGCGATGATAACTGTCTTTATGACTGCCTTTTATATGTTCCGCGTCATATTTATGACCTTCGGTGGCCAGTACCGGGGAGGTGGCCCAGAGACTCACGGGCATGGTGGTGTCCCTCATGAATCACCGTCGACAATGGTAGCGCCTATGGTAATCCTGGCTATCCTGTCGGTGGTTTCCGGTCTCTGGAATGTCGCCGGTGGTTTTAGCCAATTCTTTGGTCATGGTGAGACGCACGGCTTTGCTGCCGGCTTCTTTGGTATCCTGGCTCATCCTCTGCCCTGGCTCTCACTGATACTGGCCGGGCTGGGCATTCTGTTAGCTTACGCCATATATAGCGCCAGGTGGCTATCGGCGGAACGGATAGGCAGTCTGTTTTCTCCTTTGTATACTCTGCTGAACCGTAAATACTTCTTTGACGAGCTTTACGAGGGTGTCTTTGTCAGGAGGAGTTTAATGGGGGGGCTGTTTGCCGGGCTGCAGTATTTTGACACCAGGGCCGTGGATGGAACGGTAAATGGCGTGGCCAGCGCAACTGTAGCCGGGGGCAGAGCCATCCGGCAGGCGCAGACCGGCCAGCTACAGCTTTACGGCCTGTTTATCGGGATAGGTATTCTGGCCATAGTTCTAAGCGTGTATTTCTTCGGATGAGTACTCAAGAAGAGTCAAAGAGAGGCGAAGCCTCAAAATATGCTTATAGGGAGTTTTAGAGGGCTAACGCCCTCCAAAGAAACTAAATTCCCCTTCCCCTTGATAAGGGGAAGGGGATACAGGGGATAGGGTTACTAAAAAAAGGGAGTGAGGTTGATAAAGAATTTAAATAGGAGTCGGCTTAATTGAACTTCCCTTATCTAACACTGATAGTTTTTCTCCCGGCAGCCGGGGCGATTTTAATTGCCTTTGTGCCGGGGCTATCCTCCCGACTGATTAAGCGCCTGGCGGCTCTTTTTACCATTGTGCCGCTGGTTCTGTCCATTATTGCCTTTTTCAACTTCGACAGGGCGCTGGGGGCAGCCGGGGCGATTCAGTTTGAGGAAAAGCTCTCCTGGATTCCAACGATTAATGCCAACTACCACCTGGGCGTGGATGGCTTAAGCCTGCCCCTGGTTATACTGATGGCCTTTCTCGGTTTCCTGGTAGTCTTAATATCGTGGAAGATCGACCTCCGGCCCCGTGAATATTTTGCCTGGCTACTGCTTTTGGAAACAAGTATTCTCGGCGTATTCGCCTCACTCGACCTGCTGCTCTTCTTCCTCTTCTGGGAGATAGAGATTATACCGATGTATTTCTTAATCTCCATCTGGGGAACGGGCCGCAGGGAATACTCAGCGACAAAGTATGTCATATTCACCCTGTTTGGCAGCGCCCTGATGCTGGCCGGCATACTCAGCCTGTACTTCACCACCGGCAGCCTCAGTATGGTCGAGATAGCCCAGATGGGGCTTGGCTCTTTTACAACGGTTATTCCAGTAGCGGCCATCTTCTTCCTGCTCTTCCTCGGCTTTGCCATCAAGCTTCCTGTCTTTCCGCTACATACCTGGCTGCCGGATGCGCATACCGATGCCCCGACGGCAGTTAGCGTGGTGCTGGCCGGGGCGCTGCTTAAGATGGGCGGCTATGGCATAATTCGCCTGTGCGTAACCATATTCCCCGGGGTTGCCCGTGACTATGCGCCCATTCTGGCGGCATTTGCCGTAGTCAGCATACTCTACGGGGCAGCCGTAACCTTAAGGCAGACTGACATCAAGCGGATGATTGCCTACAGCAGCGTCAGCCATATGGGCTATGTGCTGCTGGGCGTCTTTGCCTTAACCCGGGTGAGCCTGACCGGAGCCGCTTTGCAGATGTTCAGCCACGGCGTTATTACCGGGCTCCTGTTTGCTATGGCGGGGGTGGTTATGCATAACACCCACGAGCGCAACCTCTCCAAGCTCGGCGGTCTGGCACGGCAGGTGCCGTTTATCGCCGTCATCTTTTCGGTGGCAGGACTGGCTTCGCTGGGGTTGCCCACCACCAGCGGCTTCGCTGCTGAGTTTCTGGTCTTTGTGGGCAGTTTCACCAGCACCACTGTTGCCGGTATTCAGGTCTACACTATTCTGGCAGTGCTGGGTGTGGTGGTTGCCGCCGGCTATATACTGTGGATGTTACAGCGGGTCTTTTACGGCGAGGTGCTGGAAAAGTTTAATGGCGTGAGCGATGCTGATGCCCTGGAGAAAGCCTATATGGCGGCCTTTGTAGCCGTGATTATGCTGGTCGGCATCTATCCGGCAATTCTAACCGACGTTATCAAGCTGGGCATTATGTCTATAATATGAACGATTATTTAACAACCCGTCCACCTTTCCTCAGTAAGGGAAAGTGGAGTGCAAGTGAGAGAGGGGACTAACCTACTCTCCAGAATCTCTTCTCTCTCCGTAGTAGCCGGAAAGCCCGAAGGGGCGTCAGCCCCTTCGGAAACCATAGTTCCCCTTCCCCTTAATAAGGGGAAGGGGATAGAGGGGATAGGGTTACTAAGATAAGAGGGGTGAGGGGTAAACAAACAGTCTTCTATATAAGGAGTAGAGCTTGAATCTTGGGCTGCTTTTACCAGAAATAAGTCTCGGCGTTTTTGCCATAGTTGTAATCATGGTTGACCTTTTTATCCAGAGGAAGGGGCTGCTGGTGGTGGTCAGCCTGGTTGGACTGGCAGTGTCTGCCGGCTTCGCCCTGGCACTGTGGGGAGGCGTTTCCCAGACTGCTGTCAGTAATATGCTGGCGGTGGACAGCTTTGCCCTGTTTTTCAAGCTGCTGTTCCTGGGTATTGCCGCCCTGGTCATTCTGGCCTCGGTGGATTATGTTAGTAAATTTACCCGCTTCCAGGGTGAATATCACGCCCTGGTGCTGTTATCGGCACTGGGCATGATGCTGATGGCAGCCACCACTGAGTTAATCACCATTTATATTGCCATTGAACTGACCAGCATTTCCCTCTATATTCTGGTTGGCTTCCTCAAGGACTCCCGGTCAACGGAGGCTTCACTTAAATATCTGTTGCTTGGGGCGTTAGCCTCAGCAGTCCTGCTCTATGGCATGGCACTGGTTTTTGGCTCCACCGGCAAGACGCAGTTGAGCGAGATTGCCCAGGCTATTCAGAGTATGTCACCGGCATCCCTTTCCCCGGCCCTCATTCTGGGCGTGGTACTGATGATAGCCGGCTTTGGCTTCAAGATTGCGGCCGTCCCTTTCCACATGTGGGTGCCTGATATTTATGAGGGGGCGCCAACACCGATAACGGCCTATCTATCCGTAGCCAGCAAGGCGGCCGGTTTTGCCATCATTCTTCGTGTTTTCTACTCCGCCTTTGGGGCTCCAGATTTCAGCCTGAACTGGGGGCTAATCTTTGCCGTGCTCAGTGCCATTAGTATGACACTGGGCAATATACTGGCCATTCCCCAGACAAACATCAAGCGTATGTTGGGTTACTCCAGCATAGCCCAGGCCGGCTACCTCATGGTGGGGGTAGCCGTCATCGGCTTATCTCCGGCTGCTGAAATTGTCGGCCGGAGCAGTGTTCTCTTCTTCCTGGCCGGCTATGCACTCACCAATCTGGGCGCATTTACGGCGATTATTGCCATCTCCGGTAAGCTTAATAGTGACCAGATTAACGACTATTCCGGCATGGTCAAGCGAGCGCCGCTGCTGGCTCTGGGGCTGACCCTGTCCCTTATTTCCCTTATCGGCATGCCGCCCGCCGTCGGATTTATAGCCAAGTTCTATATCTTCAGCGGGGCGGTGCAAAATGGCTTATTGTGGCTGGTCATCATTGCCGTAATCAACAGCGTCATATCCGCCTTCTACTACCTCCGGGTGGTCAAGGTGATGTGGTTTGGTGAGCCGGTCTCAGCAGAGAAAGTGCCGTCCTCAGGAGCGCTGAGGGTGGCTCTATCCCTCTCCTGCCTGGGCATTCTGCTCCTCGGCATCGTTCCCGGCCTGGCGATGAGGCTGGCTGAAATGGCAGCCAGTATGTTCGTCTTTTAGTCGGGTTTTTACCAACCTCACCCCCCTGGGCTTTTATTAGGTAACCCTATCCCCTTTAGGGTTTTATAAGATAACCCACCCCCTGTATCCCCCTCCCTTATAAAGTGAGGGGGAAGAGATTTCTGAAGAGGGGCTTCGCCCCTCTCATACTCCCTTATCCGACAGAAGTAAGTTCTTGAGAAGAGCTTTGCCCCTTCAAACTTCCCTGATACACGGTTAAGGAATTACGTACTATGCCCGTTTAGCTGCTCCATGGTGTATAATTGACCTGAATATGTAGCAATAGAAAGTTTAGAGGGGTATCTCTGGAGGCAGTCATGCAAATTGCCATAATTGTTCTTCTGGTGATTCTGGTCAGCTTTTTTATGTGGGACAGGTTTCAAAGGGAGCGGAGATTAAAAGAGCAGGGCGATGCTTTATCAAAGACAGTGGGGGAGAGGATAGATGGCACTGTCGCCGTCTTTGGAGAGATCAAGGAACAGCTGGGGGAGCTGACTCAGCGAACAAAGGATATC